>Ga0228535_1000071_pt1 | contig 299070 bp, 201 predicted proteins | sample SJ1metagenome_FD_168457 | JGI IMG/M metagenome (GOLD analysis project Ga0228535, IMG submission 168457) | Enriched culture of PCE-dechlorinating microbial communities from Ithaca, New York, USA - SJ1 | ecosystem: Engineered > Modeled > Simulated communities (microbial... > Unclassified...
TCAGGATATCAAAAATATTCAGTACAAACTAAACCGAAGACCTCGAGAAAAATTAGATTTTAAATTACCCAAAAATGAGTTTTTCAAACATTTTGTGTAATTTCGCACTTGCTGGTTGAATCTGCATTTTCGTAAATAAGGGTATCCTCTTTTTTTATACTCAAAAAAATGTATTATCTTTGCAGCCGCTTTAAGCGCTAACGGTACCTTGACCGAGTGGCTAGGTAACGGTCTGCAAAACCGCTTACGGCGGTTCGAATCCGCCAGGTACCTCACGAAAAAGAGGCTGTCTTCAATTCAGGACAGTCTCTTTTTTTTTCTGCCGGCATGGATATTCATCTGTGCAACTGCAGTGGTTCTGCCTTTCAGGCAGTAATGGTAGGGACGTCTTTGTCCGCAGGTCGTGACCTGCGGTTATGAAGGTTATTGCCTTTCAGGCAAAAGTAAGCCAATCAATTGTGCGAAACAGAAGTCCTGTTTTTTCGGCGGGACGACCTCTGCGTACAAACAATTATCATTCTTTTAACGTTGAGCGACTTTTGTGTATACACAAAACAACAAAACCTATGGAATTATACCATTTGTTGAAACATAAATGCTATTCCTGAAAATTTTTTCGGGCAAGTGATGCATACAATGTCCGTTCGGCGGAAAAAGAAGAGTGTTTGTGAAGATTATGAAGCATTGGAAAAATCTGCAACCGAGGGAATTCTGAGTGAAAAATACAACCCGAATTTTCATTCGAGCCAAGTACGATGCGAAAGGTAGGGGGAGCTTGCAAAAAACGAATATCCCTTGTTGTGTTTTTTCGAAGATGAAATAATTGCGCCTGTTAATCGTGCTCTTTCTTTTTGAAAGCATCTACAATTTTTGCATAACTTTCTTTCCAGGCCGATGACACCGAATTAAAGAATTCTCCGGCACTTTCTTTCACGACGTCCCATTTGCTGTCGGCAATTTTGTCGAATTCATCCAATTTTGTCGATAGTTGCGATTTCAACTCTTTCAGGTTATCGAGTTGTTTGTAATATTCCTCCTTGGCATCGTCGGCAATCTCGTTTGCTCTCGTTTCCATTTCGTCGATTCTGCTCGATAGTTCGTCCAGCACACTCTGAGCCTTGTTTTTAAATTCTTCTTTTTTCATTGTGAATGCATTTAGTTGGTTAATTTAATCGTTACGCTATTAACGTCGAATCGAACCAATTGGTTCAAAACCAAGAGCGTCCGAAATAGATAAAAAGAGAGAAGAAATTTAACTATTTCGAATGATTTTTGAGTTACTGGTTTTGCCAAATTGGTAAAAAACAGACTATCCTCTCGGAATCGAGAAAAGTTCATAAACTTCGTAAAGTTAAAAGTGTTGAATATGTGGATTTGAAATTTACAAAAAATCCTTTTGAACTTAAAAATAAAATAATACATTTGAAACCGGAAAGAGATTCAAGTTTTCCTCAACAACTTACTTTATGAACCTTAGTAGTTATAGATATGATTGTAAACGAATTGCTTGAACAAGCAAATTAACGATTACTTATTTACGGGAACATAGGGTTTTATATTTTGTGTTTATGAAAGTTGTATTTTTAAAGTAAATAAGACGTTGTGTGCCATTTTTATAACAGCAACCATGAGCGATTTCAAAGATGAACCGTTGGCAACAAGTGTAAAAAGAGAGACGACCGGACAGATACGATATTGACAAAATTAAAATAAGAAAGGATTTAGCTTTTTGACAGGACAGTGTAAATTTGATGGGAATTTATTTTGTTTTTTTCTTCCTCCCGCAAAAAAGAAGAAGGAAACCCCACCCATATTGCAGTACATTTGCAAGCCCCAGTAGCCAACTCTCAAAACCAAAGCCTGCAAAAGAGCTGCAATTTTGCTTACGCACTCGTGCTAAATTGTTACTTTTGAGTTTTAATTGGAATTTGTTGAACTTTAAAAAAGGGAAAATATAAAATGGTAAAGAAAAACGGGAACAAACAAGAAGAACCGTTAGAAAAACAGCCTCTCGGCAAGCTCGAGGCAACGCTTTGGAAGGCGGCCGACAAACTGAGGAAGAACATTGATGCCGCCGAATATAAGCATGTAGTGTTGGGATTGATATTCCTGAAATACATCTCCGATGCTTTTGAAGAATTATATACCCGACTGAAAGCCGAAGAAGAGCTGGGAGCCGATCCTGAAGACAGAGACGAATACAACGCGGAGAACGTTTTCTTTGTACCGCAGGAAGCGCGCTGGAGTTTTCTTTTATCTAAAGCAAAACAACCCGATATCGGTAAGTTTGTGGATAATGCTATGGATGCCATAGAAAAGGAAAATCCCTCACTAAAAGGTGTTTTACCCAAAGTATATGCGCGACAAAACCTTGATCCCACCGGTTTGGGTGAATTGATCGACTTGATTGGCAACATTGCCCTTGGCGATACGAAAGCACGCAGTGCCGATGTGCTGGGGCATGTGTTTGAGTATTTTCTGGGTGAATTTGCGCTTGCGGAAGGCAAGAAAGGCGGACAATTCTACACGCCCCGAAGTGTAGTCGAATTGTTGGTCGAAATGTTGGAACCCTATCACGGGCGTGTGTTTGACCCCTGTTGCGGTTCCGGCGGTATGTTTGTTCAATCGGAAAAATTTGTAACCGAACATCAGGGAATGGCAAACGACATTTCCATTTACGGACAGGAGAGCAACCAAACCACGTGGCGGTTGTGCAAAATGAACCTTGCCATTCGCGGCATTGACAGTTCACAAGTGAAATGGAACAACGAGGGCTCGTTTCTCAACGATGCACACAAAGACCTGAAAGCCGATTATATTATTGCCAATCCACCATTTAACGTGAGCGACTGGGGAGGCGATTTGCTTCGCAAGGACGGACGCTGGCAATATGGTGTACCACCGGTTGGGAACGCCAACTTTGCCTGGTTGCAGCATTTTATTTATCACTTGGCGCCAACCGGACAGGCCGGCGTGGTATTGGCAAAAGGGGCATTGACTTCAAAAACCGGCGGTGAGGGCGAAATACGCAAAGCCTTGATTGAAAACGGTTTGATCGATTGTATTGTAAATCTTCCTGCCAAGCTGTTTTTAAATACACAAATTCCGGCTGCACTTTGGTTTTTGAGTCGAAACCGGGCTTCCATAGGCTCAGCCAACGGTTCCGGTAAATTCAGAAATCGCAGCAATGAAATACTTTTTATCGATGCCCGAAACCTTGGCCATTTAATCAACCGCCGTACCCGTGAACTTTCTCGCGAGGATATTCAGCAAATTGCAAACACCTACCATAATTGGCGAAATCCTGATGGCAATTATGAAGATGTTCCCGGTTTTTGTGCCTCGGTATCCATAGAGAAAGTAAGAGCGCTCGATTATGTGCTTACGCCCGGCAGGTATGTTGGGTTGCCCGACAACGACGACGACTTTGATTTCAACGAACGTTTCACTGCCCTGAAAGCCGAACTGGAAGAGCAGCTGAAAGAAGAAGCACGGTTGAACGAAATCATTCTTGAAAATTTATCGAAAATCAAACTCAACAACAATCAATAAACATGGATAAAATTCGCATTTCACAATTAAAAACGGTTTTCGATGAAATTAGCCACTTCATTACGAGTGATGATGGTAAGGAACAAGTGGAAGTTTGGTTTGCCAGGGAATTGATGGTTGCATTGGGATATGCTCGTTGGGAGAACTTTAAGGTAGCAATAGGCAGAGCTGTTGATTCATGTAAAACACAGAATATCAATGTTGATGACCATTTTCGTGAGGTCACGAAAATGGTTGAATTGGGGAGTGGATCTAAACGTGAAATTACCGATTACATGCTCACCCGCTATGCCTGTTACCTGATTGCCCAAAACGGCGATCCCAAAAAAGAAGAAATTGCCTTTGCGCAAAGCTATTTTGCTGTTCAAACTCGAAAAGCCGAATTGATTGAAGAACGGCTCAACTTGATTTCACGTCTTGAAACTCGGGATAAACTGAGAGCTGCCGAAAAGCAGCTATCACAAAATATTTATGAACGAGGTGTTGATGATAAAGGTTTTGGGCGTATTCGTTCCAAAGGAGACACCGCATTATTTGGCGGACATACCACTGAAGACATGAAAAACAGACTTGGTATAAAATCGAATCGACCGCTGGCTGATTTTCTTCCTACTTTGACTATTGCTGCTAAAAATCTGGCCACCGAAATGACCAACTACAACGTGGAAACCAAAAACCTGCATGGCGAACAGCCTATTACTCAAGAACACATCGAAAATAATGCCGGTGTGCGGGAAATGTTGGAAAAGCGTGGCATAAAGCCTGAGAATCTTCCTCCTGACGAAGACATCAAGAAACTCGAACGGCGCGTAGCTGCCGAAGAAAAACAAATTGAAAAGGCAAGCCACAAATTGCCTAAAAACAACAACAAACAATAAATCCAGGCAACTTTTAAAGATAGATGTAATGAGTGAGTGGAAGGAGATGAAAATAGGTGATGTTCTAAGTTTCATTACAAAAGGAACAACACCGCCAAAAGGTAAAGGTTTTGTTGAAAAAGGAATTAACTACGTTAAATCCGAATCAATCAGTTATGATGGAAGAATTGACAAGACAAAATTTGCTCAAATAGATGAAGAAACACATAGAAACTTTAAACGGTCTCAATTAGTGGAGAGCGATATCCTTTTCTCTATGGCTGGGATTTTTCTTGGTAAAAATGCGGTTGTTCCAAAAGATATATTACCTGCAAACACAAACCAAGCGCTTGCCATACTAAGATTAGATCAGAGTAAAGCAAATCCCTTTTTCATAAGCTACTACCTTAGACAGCCGCATATAATTGATTTTGTTAACAACATGTCTGGTCAATCAGCACAACCAAATATCAACTTTGAGGAAATAAAGAGTATAGATTTATTTTTACCTTCATTAAATACCCAAACCACCATCGCCTCCATCCTTTCCAGCCTCGACAATAAAATAGACCTGCTTCACCGCCAAAACGCCACGCTCGAAAAAATGGCCGAAACACTTTTCCGGCAGTGGTTTGTGGAGCGCCGCCCTGAGCCTGTCGAAGGGAAAGCGAAGGAGGAGTGGGAAGAAGGTAAAGTATCAGATTATGCTTTGCATTTAAAAGATTCCATTCAACCTCAAAAAAATCCATCAACTTTTTATTTTCATTATAGCATTTCTTCTTTTGACAATGGAAGGATTCCGATTACGAAACTTGGTGAAGAAGTTCAAAGCAACAAATACAAGGTGCAAAAGAATTGTATTCTATTCTCAAAATTAAATCCTCATAAAGAAAAGAGGGTATGGTTACTTCAAGACGAAGTAGAAGAAAATTCTATATGTTCAACTGAATTTCAGGTTATTTTTCCAAAAAATAAACAGCACTTGTATTTCTTATATGGTTGGTTAACTTTTAATGAAAACTACAATGAAATAGCTTGTGGTGTTGGAGGAACAAGTGGGAGCCACCAGAGGATAGACCCAAAAACAATTTTTGAATTTCAATGTCCACTTATTTCTGATAGTGTAATTGAAAATTTCAATGTTAAGATAAAACCAAATTTTAAGAAACAAGTAATTAACCAAATTCAAATCCGCACCCTTATGGCTTTGCGTGACACTTTGCTGCCGAAGTTGATGAGTGGGGAGATAAGGGTATTGTAAAGACAAGGCATGGCACGAATGTAAAGACAACGCATGCGTTGTCTCTAAAAAAACCAATATGACAGACAAATTTCAAAATAAATACCGTATATCATCTGCCCGTGCTCCTTTCTGGGATTACGGATGTACTGCGGCGTATTTTGTAACGATATGCACACAGGACAGAAAATGTTATTTTGGCGATGTGGTTGACGGAAAAATGAATTTGTCGGGCATTGGTATTATTGCCGATGTGTTATGGCACGAAATAAAAAACCATACACAAAACGTTGAATTGGAACAATTTGTGGTGATGCCCAATCATATACACGGAATATTGATTATAAACAATGACAATGACATTGGGATAACGCATTCCGTAGAGACAACGCATGCGTTGTCTCTACAACAACAACAACAATCCCCACCACAACAAACCATTGGACAAAAACGATTTCAACACCAGGGTAAAAATACATTATCATCTATTATTGGTTCGTATAAATCGGCGGTTACAAAACATGCCCATCGTTTGGGGTTCGATTTTGCATGGCAATCAAGGTTTCACGACCATATAATCCGCAACGAACAATCGTTTCAAACCATTGCGGATTATATCGCCAACAATCCATTGAAATGGGAAAATGATAAATTTAACCAAATGAATAAAAATATTGAATCATGACCCGAATCACAGAAAACAGCATAGAAGAATTTGCCATCGAGTTACTGGAAAAACTTGGTTACGAATCGGTTTATGGTCCCGATATTGCCCCTGATGGCGACACTTCGACAGGCTCAATGTCCGATAAACGGGAAAGCTACGAACAGGTTTTACTGATCGATCGGTTGCGTAAAGCCCTAAAACGTATCAATAGAAACATGCCCGCCGATATACTTGAAGATGCCGTAAAAGAAATCCGGCGTATTCACTCACCGGAATTGTTGACGAATAACGAAACCTTTCACCGATTTTTAACCGAAGGTATTCCGGTTTCAAAGCGAGTGGATGGCGATGATCGGGGCGACCTGGTTTGGATGATCGACTTTAAAAATCCGTATAACAACGATTTTTTGGTTGTCAACCAGTTTACCGTTGTGGAAAACAACCATACCAAACGACCCGATATTATTTTGTTTGTTAACGGCATTCCATTGGTAGTCATCGAGCTGAAAAATGCTGCCGATGAAAACGCATCCATTCGTTCGGCATTCCGACAAATAGAGACTTATAAATCGTTGATCCCAACGCTTTTTATTTACAACGGTTTTGTGGTTATTTCCGATGGGTTGGAAGCCAAAGCGGGAACCATTTCGTCGGGATTCAGCCGTTTTATGGCCTGGAAATCGTACGACGGAAAAATTGAAGCTTCGCATTTGGTCAGTCAGTTGGAAACCCTCATTGTGGGAATGCTCAATAAGGAGACATTGATCGACTTAATGCGTCATTTCATTGTTTTTGAAAAAACGAAAAAAGAAGATCCCGAAACGGGAATTATTACCATAAATACCGTTAAAAAGATGGCCGCATACCATCAGTACTATGCGGTGAACCGGGCTGTTGAATCGACGTTGAGGGCGGCGGGATATATACTGCCTGAGACCATCGATAAAATGCTGCCTGAGCTTCTCGAAGGGAGCTATGTTAACGAATCGCCCGAAAGTTATGGACTTGCGGGTGTGAAAAAACAACCTGTGGGTGACCGTAAAGGCGGCGTGGTTTGGCATACGCAAGGAAGCGGTAAATCGCTTTCGATGGTTTTCTTTACCGGGAAAATCGTGTTGGCAATGGATAATCCGACCGTTGTGGTGATTACCGACCGTAACGATTTGGACGACCAGCTTTTCGATACTTTTGCTGCTTCGAGACAGCTGTTGCGACAAGAACCGGTGCAGGCCGAAGACAGGAACCATCTCAAAGAGCTGTTAAAAGTAGGTTCAGGGGGTGTGGTTTTTACAACCATTCAGAAGTTTCAACCCGACCCTTCGACAAACTCAGGGACTCAGGCTGTTTACGAATTGCTTTCCGATCGCGAAAACATTGTGGTCATTGCCGATGAAGCTCACAGGAGCCAATACGGATTTAAAGCCAAAACCGTTGACGATAAAAACGAAAAGGGGGAGGTGATCGGAAAAAAAGTTGTTTATGGCTTCGCCAAATATTTGCGTGATGCGTTGCCCAATGCAACGTATTTGGGTTTTACGGGTACGCCGATTGAAAATACCGATGTAAACACGCCGGCTGTTTTCGGGAATTATGTGGATATTTACGATATAGCTCAAGCTGTAGAGGACGGGGCAACGGTTCGTATTTATTACGAGAGCCGGTTGGCCAAAGTAAATTTGAGCGAAGAAGGGAAGGCTTTGGTAGATGAACTGGACAAAGAACTCGATCATGAGGATTTGACCGATGAACAAAAAAATAAAGCCAAATGGACTCGGTTGGAAGCGTTGGTGGGCAGTGAAAACAGAATTAATCAGATAGCTAAAGATATTATTGAACATTTTGAACAACGGCAAACTGTTTTTGAAGGCAAAGGGATGATTGTTACCATGAGCCGCCGTATTGCCGTTGATTTGTATGAAGCAATCATAAAGCACAGACCCGAATGGCATTCAAACGAACTGAACAAAGGGGTTGTCAAAGTGGTGATAACATCTGCATCGTCCGATGGTCCGAAAATTTCAGCCCACCATACAACCAAAGAACAACGCCGTATATTGGCTGACCGGATGAAAAATCCGGATGACGAGCTTAAACTCGTCATTGTTTGCGATATGTGGCTCACGGGTTTTGACGTTCCTTGTCTGCACACGCTATACATCGACAAACCCATGAAAGGGCACAATCTGATGCAAGCTATTGCGAGGGTCAACCGGGTGTACAAGGACAAACCGGGAGGTTTGATTGTAGATTATTTAGGAATTGCAGCCGATTTGAAAAAAGCATTGGCATTTTATTCTGATGCAGGTGGTAAAGGTGACCCAACTATTTTGCAGGAACAGGCCGTTGAATTGATGTTGGAAAAATTGGAAGTGGTTTCCAATATGTATTATGGGTTTAATTACAAAGAGTATTTCGAAGCCGATACTTCCAAAAAACTTTCCATCATTTTGGCTGCCGAAGAACATATTTTGGGGTTGGAGGATGGGAAGAAAAGATACATTAATGAAGTAACTGCCCTGTCAAAAGCTTTTGCCATAGCTGTACCTCACGAGCAGGCTATGGATGTCAAAGACGAGATTGCATTTTTTCAGGCGGTGAAAGCACGATTGGTGAAATTTGACAGTACGGACACCGGTAGAACCGATGAGGAAATCGAGACGACTATTCGTCAAGTAATCGACAAGGCGTTGGTAACTGAACCGGTTGTTGATGTTTTTGATGCCGCAGGATTAAAGAAGCCGGATATTTCAATCCTTTCCGAAGAGTTTCTGATGGAGTTGAAGGGGATGGAACATAAAAATGTTGCGCTTGAAGTATTGAAAAAACTTTTGAATAATGAGATTAAATCGAGAGCCAAAAAGAATCTGGTGAAAAGCAAGACCTTAAGGGAAATGTTGGAAAACACCATCAAGAAATACCACAATAAAATACTTAGCGCAGCCGAAGTTATTGAGGAGCTGATCAGCCTGAGTAAGGAGATTGTGGAAATGGACAAGGAAGCTAAGGCAATGGGACTATCCGATTTTGAATATGCTTTTTATACGGCTGTTGCCAGTAACGACAGTGCAAGAGAACTTATGCAACAAGACAAATTACGTGAATTGGCCGTTGCTTTGACAGAAACCATAAGACAGAATGCTACTATCGACTGGACAATTAAAGAAAGCGCAAAAGCAAAATTGAAAGTGTCGGTAAAAAGGTTGCTAAGAAAATACGGTTATCCGCCCGATATGCAAATGCTCGCGACAGAAACGGTGTTGAAACAAGCCGAAATGATTGAGAACGAATTGACAATGAATAAATAATGCCAATCATATTGAACACAGGCTTACTTGAGCCCAATACACCAAAAACGAATGGCATGGTGGAAAGAGCCAACGGAATAATTAAAAAGGAAACCATTCTTAAAGAAAATTACGTAAATATTTATATTGAGCACTGTCGAAATAAAGAAGAAATGAATGACGCCTTGATGGCTTTTCCCGTATATTACATGCTTTATGGAAGACATGGCGGAGTGAGAAAAGAACTGCGCGTAAAAACCCCTTTTCAGGCTGTCGAAAAACCTGTGGTGAGCAAAGCCGAACCATGGTTTATGTTAAAACCTGAAATTTTTAAGCAAAATCCGTTCATATTTAAAAACAAAATTTTATGTTTGTAACCAAATAAAAATCCAAGTTTTCATAAACAACCTTGTGAAACTTGATCGCTATGAATTAATTGAAAAAGTAATTAATCCCGCAATAAGTTTATATAAAAAAACTGAATAAAAATATGTGCTATAACAAAGGTTATATGCCATAAGGGTTTCAGTGGGTATTCAGGCGTTGTATCCCACTCAAACTACAAAGCGGTTTGACAAGAAACTACCACTCAATTCCTTACGACACATATACGTAACCGTTAGTCGACAATGGCAAATCAGGAGGAAATGATTGACAATGAGGAAATATTTGACCGTCATATTAGCGATAATTATCTTTGCCATTATTCATGAGGGTACTCACGCTCTTATGGCAATGGCATTTGGAGAGTATGAGGCATTTCAGGTTCATCCCTACGGATTGGAAGTTATATTCAAAACCCCTGTAGCTGAAAGGCAAGGTATCAAGTGGGGTTTTATTTCAGGAATGAGCAACTTCATTACGATAGTGTTGGGCTATTCAATGTTCTTGTTTAGAGTGAAGATAGCACGTTTACAAAGTTCCTTTCTTGGTTCGTTAGGCTACTGGCTGATTGTACTTTTTTTGCTGGTGGATGCATTGAATCTCTCCATTGGTCCTTTTATCTATGGGGGAGACATCGGAGGTATTGTAGTGGGATTTGGTATTAATCAGTATCTTGTTCAGATTGTATTTTTTGTGATCCTTCTCATAAATAGGGAGCTCATTGCCCAAAAATTACTTCCGGTATATGGCATAAAGACTAAACATCCTCTATTCCGACCATGGATAAGGCCAAAAGAAAACAGGTAATTGCAGCGTCGCCTAACAAGACGTATCTCTATCCCAAATCCTGCTTTGCAGGACTTCAGATACCCTCGGAACGTTTGCGGCAAGCGTACCACGACATAAAATTAAATGACAGGACGGACAAGTTCCATACTTTCTTTTCCTTTTGACGATTGCCAACTCAATCATTCTTCTAATTTTAAAATCGCTTAGGACGCTATTTGGTTCAAAATATGAAAAATACAAAAATTTGACGGGGTATGCGTCCTCAAAACTTCGCTATACGCTACAAAACTCGTATCTTTGCAGTTCCTTATGCTTATTTATCAAAATATTAAATATATGCTGAACATTGTTATTTTTGGGGCGCCCGGATCGGGGAAAGGTACACAAAGCGCTAAGCTAATCGAACAGTACGGATTGAAACATGTTTCGACCGGAGATTTGTTGAGGGCAGAAATAAAGGCAAACTCGCCGCTTGGCCAAATGGCCGAATCCTATATGTCGAAAGGGCAGCTCGTTCCGGATGAGATTGTCATCGGAATGTTGGACGAACTGATCAAGAAAAATTCCGATGTCGAGGGGTTCATATTCGATGGCTTCCCTCGAACCTTGGAGCAGGGGAAAGCGCTCGACGAAATGCTCGAAAAAAACGGTCAGTCCATTTCGCTTGTTCTCAGTTTGGAGGTAAAAGACGAAGAACTCGTTGAACGTTTGCTGAAACGTGGCGAAATATCGGGAAGAAGCGACGACAATCGCGAAACGATAGAATCGCGGCTGAAGGTTTATTACGACCAGACAGCTCCATTGAAAGAATTTTATCGCAGGCAGGGCAAATTGCACGAAATATACGGCGAAGGCTCCATCGACGATATCTTTGCCGCGATGGAGAAAGTGATTGATTCATTTGCCCAATAATATAATCATGGCCGAAACCAATTTTGTTGACTATGTCAAGATTTTTTGCCGTTCGGGAAAAGGCGGGCGCGGATCTGCTCATTTCCGGCGCGAAAAGTACATCCCCAAAGGGGGCCCCGACGGTGGCGATGGAGGTGATGGCGGAAGCGTCATTCTGCGCGGTAATCGCAATTATTGGACTTTGCTTCATCTGAAATACGAACGACATATTTTTGCCGAACATGGCGAAAACGGGGCTCGCAGTCAACGAACAGGCAGGAAAGGTGAAAGCAGGGTAATCGATGTGCCTTGTGGAACAGTTGCTTACGATGCTCTCACCGGCGAATACCTCTGCGATATCACCGATGACGGGCAGGAAGTTGTTTTGCTGAAAGGCGGTCGTGGGGGATTAGGCAATACGCATTTCAAAAGTGCCACCAATCAGGCTCCACGTTACGCACAGCCTGGCGAACCGTATCAGGAACGATGGATTATTCTCGAATTGAAAGTGCTGGCTGATGTCGGTTTGGTCGGATTTCCGAATGCCGGCAAATCCACATTGCTTTCGGTGGTTTCGGCTGCCAAGCCCAAAATTGCCAATTATCCTTTTACCACACTCGAACCCAACTTGGGAATCGTTTCGTATCGAGACGGAAAATCTTTTGTGATGGCCGATATTCCGGGCATCATCGAAGGTGCAAGCGAAGGAAAGGGACTGGGATTGCGATTCCTTCGCCATATCGAACGAAATTCGCTGTTGCTTTTCGTGATTCCTGCCGACGCGGACGATATTAAAAAAGAATACGAAGTTTTGCTCAACGAGCTCACTCAATATAATCCCGAATTGCTCGACAAGCGTCGGGTTCTTGCCATTTCCAAATCGGATATGCTCGATGACGAACTGATTCACGAAATGTCGTTTTCGTTGCCGGCCGATATTCCCTACGTTTTTATTTCATCCGTCACCGGTTACGGAATTTCGGCACTCAAAGATTTGCTTTGGCGAGAGCTTAATGCCGATGATATGGTGAGTCAATTTTCTGTTTCTCGAGATTCGATTGTCCATCGAAAGCTCGATGTCAGGTCTCTTCATTTTGATGAAGACGAAGAAGATGTTACCGATGAGTTCGATGACGACTTATATGACGAGAGCGAAGACGATGAGGATGATGCGGATTATTTCGAAGAAGATTTTTAGATTCCCCGTATGCATCCACATCCCGAATATCCGACTTTGTTACAATTCGATTTGCTGAGTGCTGAACCCGGAATCGAACATTTTTTTACTACGCGAAGCGGTGGCGTAAGCAAAGGGGAATTTTCATCGCTTAATCTGGGAAATTATTCCGATGACGATCCGGTGGCCATTTTCGAGAATCTGACCATTTTGGCTCGAATGTGGTACATGAAACCTTCCGATTTTATCGTTCCGCACCAAACTCACGGTAGTCGCATTTTGGCTATCGATGAGCATTTTTTGTCGTTGCCTCTCTCGCAAAAAAACGAAATTCTGTATGGCGTAGATGCAACCGTGACGCAGCTGAAAAACTTTTTTTTGTGCGTAACCGTAGCCGACTGTGTTCCCATTTTGCTATATGATCGAACTAAAGGTGTTGTAGCAGCTGTTCATGCCGGTTGGCGAGGAACAAGCGATCGAATTGTGGAGAAAACGATTCGCTTTATGCAAGAGCAATATTCGTCTTCGGCTTCCGATATTGTTGCAGCCATAGGTCCTGCCATTTGCATGCAACATTACGAAGTGGGGGATGAGGTGGTGGAAATTTTTCGTCAACAAGGTTTCGATTTATCGTCGTCCTCCATCAAAAATGAGATTACCGGAAAAATGCACATCGATTTGAAAGAAATTAATCGTCTCGAACTCCTCCGTATGGGAATTCTCCCCCAACATATCGAGAAAACGGATCTTTGCACATACGAAAATCCCGATCTGTTTTTCTCGGCACGCCGCCAGAGTGTGCATTGTGGCCGAATGCTTTGTGGCATTATGCTAAAATAAAAAAAGGAGCGAATTTGATGATTTTCGCTCCTTTCCCTGTCACTAAAAAAAATGTTCAGGTTTGCCGGAAATGACTGCTTTCAATTAATAACGTTGGCTTACAACGTCCCAGTCAACAATCTTCCACAGTTCTTTCAGGTGGTCGGCACGACGATTCTGATAATCGAGATAATAAGAGTGTTCCCATACATCGAATCCCAGAATTGGAGTTAATCCTTTTCGAACGGGATTACCGGCATTGCTTTCGCTGTTGATTGAAAGTTTGCCATCTGCGTCTTTAGCCAACCAAACCCATCCCGAACCGAACAAGGCGACTCCGGCTGCAGTGAAATCTTCTTTGAATTTTTCGAACGAGCCGAATTGTGCATTGATAGCTTCGGCAAGTTTTCCTTTAGGTTCGCCTCCGCCTTTGGGTGAGAAAGAGGTAAAATAGAGGTTGTGATTCAACACCTGTCCTGCATTGTTGAAGATAGCTCCATCGCTTTCTTTTACAATGGTTTCAAGATCGGAATTTTCAAACTTTGTTCCGACTATAAATTTATTCAGATTGTCCACGTAGGCCTGATGATGCTTGCCATAGTGGAGTTCGATGGTTTGTTTGCTGATAACCGGCTCCAATGCGTCGGTTGCGTAAGGTAATGCTACTTTTTCGAATGTCATAGTTTTATTGTTTTTAGATGAATTGATTTCTGAATTTTGAGCTTTCACTAAATCACTTCTCCCGATCAGTAAGATGGAAGCGATCAAAAGAACCCAATAGCTGTGATTAATTTTCATATTTATAAAATTATTTTTTTTGTTTCTGCTTTCGTAAATATATAACGAATCAAGATTTTATTTGTTCATTTTAATTTAGACTGATTCTCATTAATAAAAGCTAAAAACGATAAAAAATAGAAATGCCGATAGTGTAACGAGATCGATAAAACAAATTTGCGAAGCATATTAAAAAAATCACTACAATTAGTGATTGATTTGCACCACTTTATTCTATTTCTTTGCAGTCGAAATAGTCGAAAGTTTGTAGCTTTCCCATGATAACAGATCGAAAAATGAAACAAAACAACATTCCATTAACAATCTTCAGACGATTGTCGCTGTTTATAGTCCTCCTACAGGTTTTGACATTTCGCTCGAATGCGGAAGATTTGGACACGCTTCGTCAATACACCCTCGACAGTATTGTCGTTTCGAGTTTCAAACTGCCTAATAAAACCTGGGCAGTGCCGGTGGCTGCCACCTCGATGAATGCCAAAACAATGGAACGCCGACAAATTGTTGACATGAAAGATTTTTCGGCTACGATTCCAAATTTCATCATGGTCAATCGCGATACGCGATTGACCTCATCTGTGTTTATACGCGGCATTGGTTCGCTGATCAACACACCGGCAGTGGCCATGTATGTGGATGGCGTTCCGCATTTCGAAAAATCGTCGTTCGACATCAATCTTGCCGAAATCGACAATATTACATTTTTGAGAGGACCGCAAGGGACACTTTACGGACGAAATGCGATGGGAGGAATTATTTTGGTAAACACGACCTCGCCTTTTGTTCGTCAGGGAACGACCATCAAACTTCGCTACGGCAGCTATAACGATGCAATGATTGCTTTTTCGCATCTGGATAAAATCAACGAACAGTTTGCTTATGGAGTTTCCGGAAATTACAATCATAACGACGGTTTTATCGAAAATACCTACAAAAACGAAAAAGCCGACCAACTCAATACCGGTACGCTTAATCTTCGGCTTGAATGGAGGCCGACCAATAGTTGGAGTGTGCGTTTCGTCAATGGGTTTGAATATACCCGACAGGGAGCTTTTGCCTACGGCGTCGTGGATACGGTAAAAAATTACGTGGACAGCGTAAGTCTCGACCACGACAGTTATTACGATCGCAAAATTTATGATTCAGGATTGCAAATCGATTATCATAATTCCGTTTTCTGGTTGCGATCACAAACTTCTTTCCAACTGCTGAATGATGAATATAACGTCGATCAGGATGCTTCGGCAAAAGATTTGTATTACGCCATCCAAGGTGAAAAACAACGGCTGGTTTCAGAAGAAATCAACATTAAAAATTTGAATGAGAGTCGGTATAATTGGAATTTCGGTCTTTTTGCATTCAACCACAACATCGACAGAAGTACGGATGTCTTTATGAACATGGCAAAACCGCCTTACAAACTTGTCAAACGCTACAACGATTACAGTCGTGGCTTTGCCGTTTATCATCAATCGGAGTTTCATCTCACTCCCAAGCTTCGTTTTGTGGCCGGAATACGCTACGATTACGAGCACGACCATTCCGATTTTATTGAAAACAAAGTTACAGGCAGCGAAACAAAGCTCAACAATCAATACGATTCGCCCCTCACTTTCACGCAATGGACACCCAAATTTTCGCTGCAGTACTGGCTCAACAGTGACAATCAAGTGTATGCAACCGTGGCCAAAGGATACAAAACAGGCGGATTCAATACGGTTTTCGAATCGGAGGACGAACGTACGTTTGGGCCGGAAACCAGTTGGAATTATGAAATCGGAGCGAAAACATCTTTTTTCGAAAAAAAACTTTTTGTTGAAGCCGCACTCTTTTACATTGACATCAAGAATCAACAGATCAAACAATTGCTCGATTTACAAGGTCTGAAAGTGCACAATGCGGGCAACACGGTGAGTAAAGGTGCTGAACTGTCTTTGAGAGCCAATCCCATTCGGAATTTGAGTTTGAGTGCATCTTATGGCTACACGCATGCCACTTTCAAGGATTATGTTTACAACAGTACCGTCAATTATGCCGGAAATTTTCTTCCATTCATTCCGAAACATACCCTTTCGATAAATCTTGAAAAAATTTTCCCCTACCGATCGGCTATTTCGGATCAGATTTTGTTCAATGTCGGATACACGGGAATGGGAGAGATTTATTGGAGCGAGAATAACGAAACGAAACAACCGTTTTATGGCACACTCGATGCCGGCTTGGGCACGAACAAAGGGAAAGTCAATTTCACATTGTGGGTTAAAAACATGACTGATACCAAATATTTGGGTTATTACTTCGTAAGTTCCGGTCGAAAGTTGGGAAAACCGGGAAAACCATTCACGGCAGGAGTAAGTTTGAGTTATTCGTTATAATTTTGTGGAATGAAATCGAAATCGGGAACTACAACATACAATCTTTTCACTTTTTTTTCGCTCTACATCGCACAATCCATTCCGATGAGTTTTTTTGCGACGGCACTTCCCGTGTTGATGCGACAAGGCAACTATTCGCTTTTTGCCATTGCCCTGCTCAAGCTCATCAAACTGCCCTGGATCGTGAAATTTTTGTGGTCGCCGCTGGTTGATTCCCGCACCGACACCACACGACAATACAAACGATGGATATTGGGTGCCGAAATCGTGTATGCCGCCATCATTTTTGTGGTAGCCATGCTCGACATCCAAACCGATTTTTCGCTCATTATTTTGCTCATCCTATTGGCATTCATTGCCTCCGCCACACAGGATATTGCCACCGATGCAATGGCAGCACGTGCTTTCGAACGGAAAGACAGCAGTCTGTTGAACAGCATTCAATCGATGGGCTCATTCACCGGAAGCATGGTTGGCGGGGGTTTTTTGCTTCTGCTGTTTCACCGGATGGGCTGGGCGAAAATGCTTCCTTGGGTTGCCGTTTTTGTGCTGATTGCATTGATTCCGTTGGTTGTCAATAAACAGATTCAACTTCGTGAACGAAAAAACACGAAAAAAGCCTCGCCAAAAGACATGCTTTTGTTTTTCACCCAAAAAGGGATTTGGCGACAAATTGTTTTTCTCGTTTTGTTTTATGCCGGACTTATCGGCATCCTGTCGTCGCTCAGTCCGTTTTTGGTCGATAAAGGATATAATATTAAGGAAATTGGTGCAATGGTAGGCATTTTCGGGGTTTCCACGGGAATCTTTTTCTCGTTCGTTTCAGGAATTTTTATTCGAAAAATAGGGAAACAAAGAGCTCGAAAAATCATCGCGTTTTTCATCCTCATTCCTGCCGTTTATTTCATTTGGCTTATTTCAAACGAAAAGCCGAGTTATGGATTGATATTAACCGGCGTGGCACTCGTCTGGTCTATCTATGGAATGGCATCGACGCTCATCAACACCTCTGCGATGGACATTGTGCGCGACGGACGCGAAGGTACGGACTTCACCATTCAAATTGTACTGACACACTTGGGAGCAATGATTATTACACTGGTAAGTGCCAAGGTAGGCGATGTGCTCGGATTTAAAGGTTTGTTTATCATGGAATTGGTTATTGCTGCAATTTCGCTTATATTTGTATTGTTTACAAGACCTTACACTTTGGATGTAGAAAAGGAATTTTTAAAATGAATCAGCATATCCTCGAAAAATATAACGTTCCTGTCCCGCGATATACAAGTTATCCGCCGGCTAACTTTTTTCGGGACGATTTCACGGAAAGGAATTTGTTGCAGGCAATTGAAGAATCGAATTCTCAACGGCCGCATCATATCTCGTTTTACGTTCACATCCCCTATTGCAAGCGAATGTGTTATTATTGCGGATGCAATTCCTATCCTCGCACCGGCGAAGCCGACGAAAAAGCTTACGTAGAAGCGGTATTGAAAGAAATAGAATTGGTTTGCGACAAAATAGACAAAAGTAGAAAAATTGCTCAAATCCATTACGGAGGCGGATCTCCGAGCTCCATCGATCTCAATTTGATTCGAAAGATCAACGACTCGCTTTTCAGCAAATTCGATTGTATCGAAAATCCCGAAATTGCTATCGAATGTCATGCCGGATATTTGACGGAAAAAGATTTCCAAAGCCTGATCGATGCGGGATTCAACCGAATGAGCATCGGTATCCAGGATTTTGACAATAATGTTCTGAAAGCTTCAAACCGGATTCCGACTTTGTTGCCCATCGAACAAATTTTCGAACTGCTTCGCAGCAACGGCATACGCATCAATCTCGATTTCATTTACGGGTTGGCTTTGCAGACAGCTGACAGTTTTTCGAAAACGATCGAAAAAGCAGTTGCCCTTTCCCCCGACCGTCTGGTAACTTTTTCGTATGCCCACTTGCCTTCGCTTTTCCCGCGACAAAAGTTTCTGGAAAGATCCGGTCTTCCTTCGGAAAACGAAAAGGACAAGATGTATCATGCCGCTCAAAAAATTTTGCTCGAAGCCGGATACAAACAAATCGGACTCGATCATTTTGTCCGCGAAAACGATGAACTTTTCGAAGCTTGGCAAATGCACAATCTGAATCGAAATTTTCAGGGCTATTGCACACGTCGCACCACCGGTCAGGTTTATGCGTTCGGCGTTACCGGCATCAGTCAACTGACCGGAGCTTATGCTCAAAACACAAAAGTAATTTCGGAATACGTCGAAACGGTAAACAGCGGACACATTCCCGTGAAAAAAGGTTATCGACTCAACAATGACGAACAAATTACGCGTGAAGTGATTACCGATCTGATGTGCAACGACCAAATCGAGTGGCAGCAAATTGCCGCGCGATTAAATCTTACGATAGCAGAAGTAAAAGCAGCCACTGCCTATTGCGCGCAGAAAATGCAGGAATTTGCTGCCGACGGAATTATCGATTTCGACGAAAACCATCTTGTTATGAAAGAAAAAGGTTCGCCATTTCTTCGTAATGTGGCAGCATCGCTCGACAAACTGCTCATCCATAGCAATAAATTGTTTTCAAAACCTATATAACAAGACATGGAAAAAGATGTGACCATCATCGGTGCCGGACTCACGGGCCTTTCGGCAGGCGTGGCACTGAAGAGAAGAGGCGTTTCGTTTGCGGTTCTCGAGAAGTCGGATCGTGCCGGCGGACAAGTTCGCACCTATCATGAAGATGGATTTGCTTTTGAATCCGGCCCAAATACCGGTTCCGGAATGTCCGAAGAACTGATGAACCTCTACGATTTGCTTTCGGATCAATGCCAAATTGAATATGCTACCAAAGAAGCCGAAAGCCGGTGGATTTGGAAAAACGGAAAATTTCATAATCTTCCAAGCGGGTTGTGGGGTGGAATCACCACGCCGCTTTTTACACTTTCGGACAAATTTCGCATCTTGGGCGAACCTTGGCGTCCCAAAGGAACCGATCCCGACGAATCGGTCGGTTCGCTTGCATCGCGGCGACTGGGAAAATCGTTCGTTGATTATGCAGTCGATCCTTTTCTTTCGGGCATTTATGCCGGCGATGCCGATGCACTCGTAACCCGCCATGCATTGCCCAAACTTTATGAGTTGGAACAAAACTATGGCAGCTTCATTCGCGGCTCCATCGCATTGGCAAAGAAAGCCAAAGAAAAGCCCAAGACAAGCGGCAGTTCTGCCATCTTTTCCACCAAAAACGGAATGGAAGAATTGCCTAAAGCAATGGCTAATTTTATCGGAAAAGAAAATCTGTTTCTTTCCATTGACGATATTTCCATCGTTCCCGACAGCGAAACCGGCTACTGGGTCGTGAAAGGAACTCAAAATGGTCAACCGGTCGAAATCAAATCGAAAGAAGTGATTACTACCATCGGTTCGTATGCTTTGCCATCGGTACTGCCATTTGTCGATGCCGACGATATGTCAAAAATCAGCAATCTTCGCTATTCGCCGGTTGTGCAGGTTGCCGTCGGAGTAAAAGATTCGCGTCCATTGAAATTCAACGCTTTCGGCGGATTGTTTTCTTCGAAAGACAACGAAGATTTTTTGGGAATTTTGTTCCCTTCGGCTTGTTTTGTGAACAGAAGTCCCCAAAACGGAACGCTTTTTTCATTTTTTATGGGAGGAATGAAGAAAATCGGCATTACCGAACTGCCTGATTCCGAAATCGAGAATAAAGTACTGAAGGGATTTCATCAGAAATTGAAATTTCCGGCAATGAAAGAACCCGATTTAATTCGGATTTTTCGGCATAAATATGCCATTCCGCAATACGAAAAATCGTCGGAAGATCGATTTAGAACCGTAGAAAAACTCGAAAAGCAATACAAAGGATTGCACATCGCCGGCAATCTGCGTGACGGCATCGGAATGGGGCAGCGCATTTTGCAGGGAACATTGCTGGGAAAAGAAGTTTTGAAGTAAAAGTTATTTCACATTCGGTAATTCCATTCTCGACGAACAAATTTTTCGACTCGAATCGCCTCGATTCGAGCCATGTCTTCTTTGGTTAACGACGAAAGAGCATCCAAACCGAAACAGGCTAACAGTTTTTGCGAAAAGATTGCAAAAAAATCATTCGCCGGAGGCGCCGAAAAGCCGTTTTCGAGAAGATAAGATCGAAGATTCTTGACGGGGCTGGGCACAGATTTTGATGCTTTCGCGATAAAGTTGGGATGTGAAGGAGACAAAACCCGCTGCAACATTGCCAAATCGGTATCGTAAAGTAACGTTCCGTGATGCAACTCACGATTCTTTGAAACATGCGATGCCGTACCCGAAACCTTATAACCCTCCATCCAAAGGTCTCTTCGCTTTCCCAATGTTACAGGCAGATGCATCGATGCGAGCACTTCGATAATAGGGTTTAAAAAATCCGTACCCAGAGGATGCTCTGTCTTGTCCGATATAAAACAATAATTAAGATTGCCCTCATCATGAAAAACTGCCCCACCACCGGACAAACGTCGAAAAACACGAATTCCGTTCTCGATGCAGAAATCCATATCCACTTCATTGATAACTGCTTGATTCAACCCGATAATCACACTGGGTTCATCAACATAAAGCAACGCAAAATCTCCTTCATTTTCTGTCAGAAGATACTGTTCGGCGGCAAGATTAAATGACGGATTATTGGATGGAGAAAAAATGACTTTCATAGTTGCAAAAATAGAAAAAACGTCCGAAAAAATGTTTTTATCGAACGTTTTTTGAATATAAGGATTCAATACCACTTACTTCACGTTGAAAGCCACACGAAGCTCTTCGATTTCCTCGTCTCCGATCGGTTTCAATTCGCCGATGGCATTAGCCATCACAAGCGAATTTGCCGAAAATTCGGCCACTTCAAGATAATCGAAAGTATTCAGGAGTTTGTCGCCGGTCACGAAAACGCTGTCATTTTCGACCAGAATCACTCGATGGTGATTGAACATTTCGGCAACCTTGTCAATTTCGTTGTAAAGCAATCCGAAAGGAATCGAAGGAACATCCTGCAGAAAAATCCAACTTTCGGGAATGGTTCTGACATCGAATTTGGTTCCACTTACCGCATGCGCCATCAGATTGACAGGCTGGGTGCAGATAATGGAGTTGATGTGCGGATTGAGTTGAAAAATGCGCTGATGCAGTGCTACTGCACGACTGGGAGTCTTGCCCGCCTCGGCCATTCCGTTCTTTATCTGAACAATATCTTCGGGCATGATATCCCAACGTGCCACATCACGCGGAGTAATCAGAAAATCGTCTCCTCGCCAACGAACGGAAACCGTTCCATAGGTAGAAATCATCAACTGCTGATCACACGCCCTGCGGATAATATTTACCATTTCGGTACGTATGGCTCGTTCGTCCGACGGATAATTAATATCCATGAAATGAGGTACGTTGACCGGAATATGTTCAGAGTATCGCGACACATCCTCGTCTGTCAGATAATTGACCCCGCCAAGACGTTTTGCATTCAGAATCGTTCGGCAACAGAACTCGAGTGTTTCGAAACGTTGATAGGCATCCATCATGTTCGTTCCACCCAATACAACGCCATGATTTTCCATGATCACCGCCTTGAAACGTGTGTCACGAAATTCATTTGCAATTTTTCGTCCCAAGTCTTCACTTCCCGGACAACCATAAGGTGCAAATCCAATGTCGCCACAAATATTATGGGCTTGGGGAACAATCTTGGTGTCGGGCACTACGTGTGCAATGCTGAATGCCACCAATGCCGGCGGATGTGCATGGATGATAGCCGTCAGTTCGGGACGTGCTTCGTAAATCGCTTTATGAAACGGATATTCCGACGAAGGTTTGTGAGGCCCGATCACAGTTCCATCTTTTTTCACACACATAATGTCCTTGGTGGTCAAATTTCCCTTATCGACGCCGGAAGGAGTAATCCAGATATCGCCATTTTCGTCGCGGATGGAAATATTTCCACCTGAAGTGGTGGTCATCCCACTCCGATAAATACGTCCGATGATCACGCAGATTTGCTCCACGGGATGCATCAAATTAACGTCCAACTGTTTCATTGAAAAATTATTTTGAATTTTGTAACGACGGATGATTGTTCAACAGAAACGTCTCCGCTTCAACGCTCCACAAACCTTTATGGCGCTTGCAGATTTCTGCCAGACTTTTGAAGAAAGGATCGGTTTTACCCAATTCCTCAAAATCATCGATAGCCGTAAGCGGCATTTCGATATGTGTATAAATCAGTTTTTTCCCTCCCGGAATTTCAGGCAAATGATTTGTAGCTTCAGGCACAGCATTCAATCCCCCGATGTGCGTAACCAAGCCGGCAGGATCGAGACCTCGGCTCATAATGTCCAAAGCTTCTACCATATCGTCGTTGTTTCCACCACTCGTTCCCACGATATGTGTATAGGCGTAATGCACGTTGTAGAAATTGAACATTGCGCTGAAATTGGGATCGCTCGGACCGGCAAAAAAATTGAGACATCCGTCAAATGAGAGAATGGCATCGCCTTGTTCCACTACCGGCCGCACGGGTGCAAACACAAATACATCGTTGAACCCGGTTCCACCACTAATCGCCCGCAATTCCTCAACGGGATTTTCCAACGCACCGGTGTTGACATAACGCAAATCGATGCCCCGTGAAGCAGCAAATTCGACGGTATAAATGGATGCAGCCCTGTCGAGGCGTACCTGATTGACGTCGGTAACCACAAGCAATGCGGGTTTGCGATCTTCGCGATGGAGCACATAGTTGATGGCGGCCAGTCCCATCGGCCCTACTCCGGCCAGAATAGCCATCTTGCCGCCATTCACAATTTCCATTTTGTGCACGTAACTTCCCGGCGTCGTATGATAGTTGGCATGCATTGCCCCGATGACACATGAAAGCGGTTCGGACAACGACGCAGGGTAGAATCCTTCGCCGTGAAAAGCGAGCAGACAATCTTTCTCCATCACTTCGTTGGGAATGACGACGTAGGTGGCATCACCGCCAATATATTTGTAACTGTAGCCGGGAGCACTCAAAATACCTACAGGTCCATTTTCGTAATATAGTGCGGGCTGTATCGAAAACTTGTCGCCGGGTTTGAATTTGTGTGCCCATTTCGCGCCTACTTCCAATAATTCTCCGGCAAATTCATGTCCGATGATCACCGGATTATCGGCGACATCTTTCGGAACTCGTTTGTGATCAGCTCCCTGTGAAGAAGCCTTGTATGACGACATACACAAGGAATCGGAAACCACTTTGGCCAGGATTTCGTCATCCTTGATTTCGGGCAATTCAAACTCTTCGAGACGAAGATCTTTTTTGCCGTATAATCTTACTGCTTTTGTTTTCATATTTTTTTGTTTTGTTTTAAGAACCAAGAGTTAAGAGCTAAGAATCAAGACATAAGAGAATTTTTGAAGCCATGGATCATTCGCTGCAATTCGACTATTTTTTGTTGAAATTGTTCATAAGTTTCGGAGTCGATATACGATTGAAAAGACACTCGAGCAATGTTAATTAAGAAATATCGTATTCTTAAGTCTTTAATTTTGTGTTTTCTTTGTGTCTTAGAGTCTGTGTGGTTATTTTTTCCACCAAGACACAAAAACACGAAGTTGCGCAAAGTAATATTTCATTTACTTAGCTTGACCTTCATAATTCTATTTGCTAATTCGAACGAGGAGCCAAGCGACATTTCGAGAAATCGCGCAAACTCTTTCGCGCTTGATTTGGCCGAACCTTCGGCAATATTGGTAGGAATAGAGACCTCAGCTCTTTGCATTTGCGAAACCGATCCGAAACGTTCCGTTTGAGGAAACGTATTCACAAGTCGGTAGATATCAGACACAAAAGCCACCGATTTATTTCCAATATCCAATTTCTTAAAATTATGCATTTCAATTTTCTCTTGGTTCTTGAATCTTGCGTCTTGATTCTGCTGTCTAAGACAACATCACCTGCCCTCCCGTGATCGGAAGTGCCTGCCCCGTTTCGCCACACTGCTCCATCAAATACAGTACACCTTTGGTAACATCGGCCGGCGTGCACCCTTTTTTCATGGGAACTTGAGAGAGGTAATATTCACGAACATCTTCGATGGTTTTTGCGCCGGGAACTTTGCCTGCCTGGAGATATTGCAGGAACAAGCCATTTTCGGGATTGCTCCAAAGCGGACCCTCGTAAAAATTGCCCGGACAAATACTATTGACCTTAATGCGGAACGGCGCCAGTTCGAGAGCAAACGACTGTGTAAGGCCGATTCCTCCGAATTTGCCACCGGCATAGGCAAAATTGGCTTTGCTGCCTCTTAATCCCGATTTGGAATTGATCTGGATAATGTCGGCATAATAATCTTTTGGCGCAAACCGAGTTTGCAATTTCAGGATGCGGCTCACGACCTTTACGCCATAAAAATATCCGTAATAATTGATTCGGGTAACAAAGTCAAACATTTTGGGCGTCATTTCGTCCAATCCGCCGGCTCGAAGGACGCCCGCATTGCTGATGTAGCAGTCGATGGCGCCAAAACTGCAAACTGCATCCTGCACCAAACGTTCAAGACTTGAAATATTCGTTACATCCGTTTTCACGAAAACGACCCGATTGCCGTTACAAAGCGTATTTAATTCGCCCGCTGTTTTTCGACCTGTCTCTTCGTTCAAATCGGCCACCACAATATTGGCGCCTTCTTTCACCAGACAACGAGCGATGCCTTCGCCAAAACCTTGCGCCGCACCCGTAATCACGATGGTTTTGTTTTCGGCGCGACCGTTCGATGTTGCCGTTGACACACTTCGACGGTAATTTTCGACTTCCCAATGATCGATGAAATCAATTTGCGTCTGCGTCATCGGATGTGCTCCACCAAACGATTGTGCAAGATAAGCCACTTTCATGGCATCTTCGAATACATCGAGGATGGTTTCGCACTGCCGGGCGTTGAGGCCGACGGCAACAAGTCCGATTCCCTTCATCAGCAAAACATGCGGATGATAGCCATATTTTTCAATAAAAATCGGGATTTGTTCGCCTGCTTCTCGAAGTAAAGTTTCTTCCGAATCGCTGTCGAAGAACAAATAATTCGATTTACAATACACAATTTCGTCAGGAGTGAAAGGTTTTGCAATCAGTTGCCGGTTTTCGACGTTCTCCGAGAAAAATTCAATGAGTGCATTGTTGCGGACTTTCAGCGTTTTCAGTCCGCCGGACGAAAGCATCATCCTGACAGCAGGAATCACTTTCTCTACATCTCGGCTCGGGAGCGTTTCGTCCGAAGGAAGCGTTTTGTGTATCGATTTTTCGAGTGTGCCGAAAATATCGGAATAAATATTCCTGATTTCTTCGATGGTATCGGCAGCCACAAATATTCCGTGATTTTGCAACCAGATGACATGGGGTTCTTCGTTGTAGGCAGCACGAAACGCTTTGATTTTTTCTTCTACTTTTTTAAACAACACGTAACCCGGATCGGTATATTCCACATAAAGCGCTTTTTCGCCGAAAAGCTTTTTCAGATCGGATTCGGCTTGTTGCGAACACATCAGTGCATTCACGAGCGTGGGATGCAAATGCACCACATAAGCGTATTCAATGATGTTGTGCATCGAAGTTTCCACCGACGGACGCTTATCTTTGGTAAGCGTTGCGGCAGCCAGATCGTTTTTCACCTCTTCCTCGCGCCGAGCGACATCGTCGCTGTATTTCTTTTCGGACATTGGACGAAGCTTTGTCCTGTCGAGCACGGCAAATCCTTCTTCGGTAATGGTTGCCAACGACGCACCGCTTGCTTTTACCCAAATTCGATCGGCATTTTTATATGAAGTATTTCCTCCTCCCGCAATCACATACCGACTGTCTCGGCCATAAAATTGCGATATTTCTATCAGTTGCTCTATCTCTTTCATTTTTATTTTTTTACCACTTATGCTAAGTTTCTCTAAATTTTTGTGCTTCTTCGTGCCTTCGCGTCATTGTGGCGCAAAATGCTTTAATCCAAATCACAAAACCCGACCGATTAATTCTTTTCCCAAATTCACAAATTCGTCGCGTTTGGAGCGATCGGCAAAACCGTTTTCGTCCACAAAACCACGCAAACCTTGTTTTACCAAATGCTGATGCGCAGCAATTACACAGGCACCCTCGTAGTTGATTTTTTTCAATTTTCCCGAAAGAGGAATTCCGTTTCGTGTCGAAAGCAAAATCGGCTCCATAGCCGGTGTATTGTGTTCACTTCCGAAAGTAACCACAAAACCCTGATCGTACAGATATTCGGCATATTTTTCGAGTAAGCGCAGATCGTTTCGGGTCGAAATAAACTCTACCGAATGAAATCCTCTTTCGGTAAGTTGACGAGAAACTCGCTCCAAATCGTTTTCAAAATCGGTATAGTTACCTTTTGCATCGTCGGCCAGAAACGGATAAGTAGGGATTCCCCCGCCGGCCAGAATAATGTTGCAAACCGACTGAACGGGAAGAAACGCCGTCGTTTCTTCGGGGACGAATGCAGCGCCACCGGCCTTGAGCAAATTCGAACGAATTTCGTTTTCCACACCGGCCCAATCGTCCACTGAAGATTTCAACGGTTTCCCGTCGAAAAGCAGTTCAAAAACCGATTGGATTTTAATTGCATCGTTTTTGCAATATTCGTAAACCTTCATCCGAAGCGCCTTTGCCAAATGTCGTTCGCGGATCAATCCTTTCGTCAGTTCGCGAACAATTTGGTCGAAATCGAGCGCAAAGCCGATTTTTTTCTGCTCGAGCACTTCGTTGAGCTTGGAGCACATTGCCTTCTCCTGTCTGTTGGAAGCTTCGCGAACGGCCTGCAATTGCGAGTCAAACGGTTCTTCGAGCCGAAAAGGTTGACGTAAACCCTTACCGCTGATGTACGTACGACCCGGATTAGCCGGATCGTTCACGCGCAAACCGGCTCTTTGATCTTCTTCGTCCAAGGCAATAAATTCGATTCCGAAAAGCGGATACAAATGGCGTTTTTTGCAACCTTCGGCCCACTCGTCGTATCCGGCCGTCGTGTAAAAATCGTTGATCCCTACGACTTTCACATTTTCGGCAGCAGCTCTGTCGAGCGCATCGTCGATATCGCGAAAGGCACTGAAAGAATAGGGCGTATGAAGATGAGCATTCACATTGGCAACTGCCTCACCTCGATCGTTTGAAGAACGATCTCGAAAGAAATTATTTTCCAATTCCGTATTCATTTTTTAATGGATCGGGGCTATTTTGCCGATCGTTGAACCACAATCATTTTTGTGATCTTACATGAAAAATGCAATATCGATTCGCGTACCTTGTGTCTCGGTGTCTTCGTGATAAAAATAGCCACAAAGACGCTAAGGCACAAAGCAAATACAAAGTTTATTTCTTTATTTCTGACTTTTCTAATCTTTTCATTCCTTGACCTTTTCGCGTTCGATGAACTGCGTTTTGTTTGCACTCTCGATGGCTTTCAAGGCGATATCTTTCACCGTTTTTTCCGAAACATCCACTTTGGCCGAAGCTTCTTTCAATTGCTGTTCCATTTCCTTGATTTTGGATTGAAGCGTTTGAATTTGATGATCTTTCAGATTGATAATTCCCTCCACTTCTTTCTGGCGAAGCTCTTTTTCGTAAGCATAAACGGACTGCAATCTTTTCTCGGTCTCTGCCTGAACTTTTTGAACAGCTTCGGACAATTTCGTTTCAAAATTTTCAGCTTGAGCTCGAAGCGATGCGAGCTCGTTTTCGCTCTCTTTCAACTGTTTTTCGCGCTCGGCAACTTCCTTTTCGAATGCAATCTTCCGTTCCTTTAACTCAGCCTCCTGACGGTTTTTCATCTGAAGATATTCATCTTCTTCCTTTTTTCGCTTTTGCTGCGTAGTGTAAGCATATTCCTCTTCCTCGCGGCGACGCATTTTGGCAAGATTTTCTTTTTCCGCCTTCAGCACAGCCTCATGCTCGGCCTTCTCTTTTTCCCATGCCGCACGGGTTTGTGCGATTTGCGAAGACAACTCCTCTTTTCGGGCAGCCATTTCCTGTTCGAATTGCTCTTTCTGCTCTTTCTGTGCCAAAAGGATAGCCGAAAGCGAATCGGCATTTACCGAGATGCCATACAGATCATCGAGTCGTTTTTCCTCAATTCGAATGGCATTTTGAATCGTTTCGAGTTTCTTACGCTCGTCAGCCAATTCTTTTTCGATAATTTCGAGTGCACCGACAAATTCCGATTTAATTTTCGCAATTTGCGCTTCAATATCGCCTTCGGTCGTTTTGGTTGCCTTTTCTACCGTTTGCACATCCTGCTTTCGCTGTTGAACTTCTTTGGGATTGTCGTTCGATTTCTGCTCCACTTTTTTCAGCAGTTTTTCGTAAGCCTCCAAAATCTGAGCTTTCGTATTTTTTTCGGATACCGGCTGTTCCATTTTTACATAAAATTTTAAGGGTGATGCAATTACTTTTATTAATGTCCAGTTTTTTTGAACTGTTACAAAAGTAATATAAGTAATTCAAAATTATTCTTTTAGATTCCCTTTTTCGCTCTTCTTGCCATTTCACCATCGGTGAAGTTCTGCGACGGAATATATCCCTGGAGCGGCTGAATGCGCTGGTGAATCATATCGAGAAACCAACTGGGTTGCGGGAAAAAAGCCGTTTCGAGTTCGTGAGCCGGAGTGATCCAGTTGCGCGATCCCAACACACACACCGGAGCATCGAGATAATCGAAGCAAAGCGAACCGATATTGGCAGCCAAATCGTTGAGGAATGAACCTCTTGCACATGCATCACTCGCGACTATTATTTTCCCTGTCTTTTTCACCGATTCGATTACTTTTTCATAATTAAAAGGAACCAACGACCGTGCGTCAATGACTTCGGCACTCATGCCATATTTTTCTTCCAGTTCTTTAGCTGCTGCCAATGCCTGATACAACGTATATCCGATAGTAAGGAAAGTAATATCTTTTCCTTCTTTTTTGATATCGGGTTCGCCAATAGGTATTTCATAATATCCTTTGGGTACACCCCCCTGATGAAATTGCTCACCGATATCGTAAATACGTTGACTTTCGAAGAATACAACCGGATCGGTTCCCTGCAAGGCGGCATTCATCAGTCCTTTGGCATCGTAAGGTGTAGCAGGAAAACAAACTTTGATTCCCGGAATATGTGTCAAAAGTGAAGACCAATCCTGCGAATGTTGTGCACCATATTTCGAACCGACAGATACACGAACAACAACAGGCATTTTAAGGACATTCCCGCTCATTGCCTGCCATTTGGGCAGTTGATTGAAAATTTCATCGCCTGCTCGACCCAGAAAATCGCAATACATCAGTTCTGGAATCACGCGACCACCACACATGGCATACCCAACGGCCGTCCCGATAATCGATGCCTCTGCAATAGGTGAATTGAAAAGCCGATGATATGGCAACGCCTCCGTCATTCCGGCATAAACGCCAAAAGCGCCGCCCCAATCACGATTTTCTTCGCCGTAGGCGATAAGGGAGGCATCTTTATAAAACCGATCCATGATGGCTTCAAAAATAGCGTCACGCAACTGAAATTGCTTCATTTTACTGTAAGGTTTGCCTTCGACATCGAATGCAAAGCGTTCCTTAGTAGCAATTTTTTTCACACGAGAATTTTCTTCGAGCGGAATCAGAACTTCCGGCTTCGCATCGGAGAAAGAATCTACCGAGCCATTCGAAAACATCATGTCGCCAATTACCTCAGGATTTTTCAAACGGGGCGAAATATTGTCATCGATAGTTTTTAAAAACAACTCGTAAATGAGGGTTTTTACATCGTTCCACACATTATCCAAATCGTCTTGAATAGCCACTCCGGCTTCGATCATCTGCTTGCCGAACGAAGCAATGCAATCGTGCTTTTCCCAAGCCTCAACTTCTTCTTTAGTCCGATACGAAGAAGCATCCGAAGGCGAATGGCCGCTATAGCGATAAGTCAGTACATCGAGCAAGACTGGCCCGTTTTTGTCTTCAATGACTTTTCGTTTCCGTTTATAAGCATCAATCACAGCAAGCGGATTATACCCGTCCACGCGCTCGGCGTGCATTTCTTCCGGATTAACACCTGCTCCGATCCGGGCTGCAATGCCATATCCCATCGTTTCGCCACAAGTTTGTCCGCCCATGCCATACTGATTGTTCATGATATTGAAAATGATAGGCAATCCGCCTTTCATGTCGCCTTCCCAAAGCTGTTTGAACTGATCCATAGCCGAGAAAGTGATTCCTTCCCACACGGGGCCGCAAGCCAATGCGGCATCACCGATATTGGCAACGACCAAACCGGGTTTGCGATTAACTTTCTTAAACAGGGCTGCACCAACGGCAATATCGCCCGAACCCCCTACAATGGCATTGTTGGGATAAACGCCGAATGGCGTGAAAAATGCGTGCATCGATCCGCCCAATCCTTTATTAAAACCCGTCTCGCGCGCAAATATTTCGGCAAGCGTTCCATAAACCAAAAATCGACGAGCGAGCTCTTTTGTTGTTCCGTTGAAATCTTTTTGAACGATTTTCAAAATGGTTCCGTCGAAGAAATTTTCCATGATTTGCATCAATTGCTCATCGTCGAGTTTATGAATTGCCGACATTCCTTTTGCAAGAATTTCTCCATGCGAACGATGACTCCCAAAAATGAAATCTTCAACAGTAAGTGTCCAAGCCATACCGACTGCTGCCGATTCCTGACCAATGGAAAGGTGGGCAGGTCCGGGATGGTTGTAGGGCGTTCCGTTATATTCGCCTTTTGTTTTGACGAGATTGATCATGGTTTCGAACTCGCGAATCAAAACCATATCATGATACATGGCCTTAAATTCGCCATCTGAAAAATTGTTTCGTTCATCCTTCACCGTTTTTTGATACCGGTTGACAGGAATAGCTTGAAATTCGATAAATCCCGGTTGTCGTACTTGATTGGGATCGATAAATTCACTTTTTGGCATATTATTTTTTGATTTGATGATTTACTGATTTACTGATTCGTTAATTTTCTTTTTAGTGGAAGATATAATTTTTGCAAGTATTTTTTTAATGCTGTTCAGTGTTGGCAATAAATCGGCTATCGGAGGATAATTTTCAGCATTATCACATATCAGAAGCCAATATTCTGTTTCTTCGACTTCTTTCGCTGCAATTTTCATTTTGTGTAGAAAATCCGTAATACTTTCTGCATTTTGGGCTTCACGAACATTTGCTCCGATTGAAGTACCTGATTTCAATAATTGATTAGCAACAACAAATCTTTTGTTTTTCTCCAGAATCTCACAATAAGAGACAATTTGCATAGCAAAATCAAAACTTACCTTAACTATTTCATTTTCTTTTGAAATCATTGAATCAATAAATCTTCACATTATTAAATTGTTTCATTTCGACCTTGTTCAACTAATCAAACGAAAAAATAGTTTCCTTGATTATCTCGCTAACGGTTGGATGCGGAAAAACAACTTCCTGTAATTCTTTTACGGTCATTTCCTGTTCGATAGCCATGCAAGCGCCATAAATGATTTCGCTCGATGGATTTCCTAATAAATGCACCCCGATAACTTCGCCGTATTTTTCTCCTACCAGCACCTTGCAAAGACCGTTGCCTCCTTCATTTTCGGCTACGAAACGTCCGGCATAAGACATCGGAAGTTTGGCAACCTTGTAGGCAATGCCTTTGGCTTTGGCGGATTCTTCGGTTTCGCCCACGCCTGCTACTTCGGGATTGGTGTAAACCACGCCGGGAATGGCGTTGTAACGCATCCTGTCCTGACGTCCGACAAGATTATTGACCACCACCTCCCCTTCGCGACTTGCCGTATGAGCCAACAGCGAAAAACCTGTAACATCCCCGGCTGCAAAAACTCCGGGCACATTCGTGCGCATTTTCTCGTCGGTCTTGATGCCGCCTCTGTTCAGTTCCACGTTCAGATTTTCCAATCCGAATCCTTGTATTACGGGACGACGGCCGACACTTAGAAGAATTTTTTCTCCTTCAACCGTTTGTGTTTTGCCCTCTTTTTCGAAAACCACTTTATGTCCGTCCACCTGCACCACTTTCGCATTCAGATGGAAATCAATTCCTTTTTTGGCATAAATATCGCGAAGCATCGCCGAAATCTCGAAATCGAGACCACCCAATATTTCGGGCAACATTTCTACAATCGTAACTTTCGTTCCCAAACTGTTGAAAAAACTGGCAAATTCCATTCCGATAACGCCTCCGCCGATCACAACGAGCGATTTTGGCTGCTGTTTCAGTTCGAGTATTTCGCGATTGGTAACTACGACGTCACCCGCTTCCTTTAGGCCGGGAATAGGAGGCACGGCTGCCTCGGAACCGGTGCAAATCAGCAGGTTTTTACCTTTATAGATATTGCCATTGCAGGAAACTTCTATCCCGTCTTGTCCACGACCGACTATTGTGGCAGCGCTTTCGATAACAGTTACTTGATTGGCTGTCATTTTACTTTTGACGCCTGCAACCAGTTTTCGTACTACCTTATTTTTTCGGCTGATGATTTTTTCGTAATCATATCCAACATTTTCGGTTTTCACTCCATATTTATCTGCATGCAATGCATTTTCGTACGTTTTAGCACTATAAAGCAAAGTTTTAGTGGGAATACATCCTTCATTGAGACACACTCCGCCTAAGGCTTTTTTTTCGAAAAGCGTCACGGACAATCCATGATGTCCTGCCCTTTCAGCCGCTACATATCCTGCAGGGCCACCACCAATAATTAATAAATCAGTCATAAAGTATTAAAAGTTAAAATAGTTCGATTTCGAGATTTTCTATTTCTTCTGCAATCTGTTTCAAAAAGCGTGTAGCTTCGCCGCCATCTATTGAACGATGATCATAGGTGAGGCTCAATCCGATGTAGGGAACAAATCCATAAACTCCATCACCCAGATCTTTTGGACGGGGCAGAATTGTGTTCACACCCAAAATTGCCGATTGCGGCAAATTGATAATTGGCGTAAAAATCTCAACGCCATAATTTCCCAAATTGGATACGGTAAACGTACCGGCCTCCGGCGAAAGAATCTCCGGATTCACATTCCCCTTCCGACATGCCGCTGCCACTTCCTTAAGCTGGCTTGCCAGTCCGATGATGGACAAGTCGTCGGCATTGCGCACAACCGGCACCATCAATCCTCGATCGGTATCGACCGCCAAACCAAGATGAATTTTCTTGAAATATCGAATGCTGTCGCCCAGAAAATGCGAATTTACATTCGGAAATTTTCGCAAAGCTTTGATCACGGCAAAGCAAACAAAATCGTTCAACGTGATATTTACCTGCAACTGTCCGCTTTCAAAGGCTGCTTTTGCCTTTTTGCGAAGTTGGAGAATGCGTCGGGCATCTGCACCCAAATGATGTGTCAACTGAGCCGAGTTTTGAAGCGAAGCCTGCATCGATTTTGCAATCAGCTTGCGGATATTGGGCAATTTTCGATCTTCGTAATCCAACCCATAAACTGCATTTGTCGGAGCCGATAAATCTATCGATTTTGCCATTCCGTTTAATCCGCTTCCCGATGTAGTCGGTTGCAACCCTTCTTCGGCAGCAAGTTTTTTTGCCAACGGCGTCAGTTTGGGACGATTTTCGAGTGCGCTTCGAACGTCTTTTTCGATAATACGACCATTGGGGCCTGAACCGGCAAGAGCAGATGTTTCGATTGCTTCTTTCTCGGCAAGATGTCTGGCTCGGGGCGAAACCGGAGCATTATTTTTATTCGGTTGAAGTTCTGTAAGAGCAGGTTGTTCGGGAGAATTTTCGACTTTGGCAACCGCTTGTTGAGTTTCCTTTTCTACTTCCGCAGCCGGTATATCGGTTTGCGCGAGCAAATCGGAATAATTTTCGCCAGGTTCACCGATAATCATCACGTTTTGCAGCACGGGAACTTCGTCTCCCTCGCTATAAAAACATTCGAGCACAGTTCCGTCCTGCGGCGACACTTCTTCAAAAGAAGCCTTATCGGTTTCATAGGAAAAGATGACTTCTCCTTTTTTTACTTTATCGCCTTTTTTCTTGATTTCTGCAATAATACAAGTTTCAACCGATTGCCCCTGTTTGGGCATAATAATCGATACAGCCATTCATTTATGATTTAAGTCGTTATATTTATTTTCCAATATCGAAACACATGAGTAAGATTTTTTACGATATGCGATATAAAGATTTTACGAGTGTTTCGATGCAGATATTAATTCTGTTTAGTGATTACAAAAATAGACATTCTCGAGTCAACAATCGTTATAATTATTGATTTAACGACTATAATATTTGATATAATTTCATCCGAAACTCGATTTTTTCTTCCGGAATCATTCAATTCACATAAAATAATATCAAATATTGCAGTTTTAAAATCATTTTTTCAATTACAAAGTTAATTTACATTGTTTACTTTTGTCTTAAACAATTTATTATTTAATCTTTATTATTTCAGCCCGATGGGAAACAAGTCAGTATCTTTTTTAGCAATCGATCTCGGAGCCTCGAGTGGAAGAGCCATGTTAGGCATTGTGGAAAGCGGAACATTGGAATTGCATGAAATCAATCGGTTCAAGAATCCGATCATCGATATACAAGGACGTTTATACTGGGATTTATTTCATTTGTATTCACAAATTTTGAAGTCGCTTAAAATAGCAAAAAATGAAGGAATCAAACCGGCCTCCATCGGAATCGATACATGGGGTGTCGATTTCGTAAGTTTCGGTAAGGATGGCGAACCGCTGAAAATGCCTTACAGTTATCGCGACACGCACACTTTTGGAGCACCCGAAAAGTTTTTCGAAAAGATTTCGCGTCGGGAAGTTTATCGAAAGACGGGTATTCAAATCATGAATTTCAATACACTTTTTCAGTTGGACACCCAATTGAGAGAACAAAATCCAATTTACCCGTCCATCGATAAAATACTTTTCATGCCCGACGCATTGTCATATCTGCTTACGGGGAAAATGGTTACCGAATACACTATTGCATCCACATCACAACTGATTGATCCATACACTCGTAAATTCGATACCGACTTGCTTTCTGCCATCAAATTGAACGAAAATCACTTTGCCCCCATCGTGTTTGCCGGAACAACCATAGGAGCGCTGTCGAAATCGGTACAAAACCAAACCGGCTGCAGCGATATTCCGGTAGTTGCGGTTGCGGGGCACGATACAGCTTCGGCTGTATTGGCAACGCCGGCTGCAAATAAACATTTTGCTTACCTCAGTTCGGGAACGTGGTCATTAATGGGAATCGAATCGGAACAGCCCGTAATTAACGATACCACATTTGACCTCAATTTCACCAACGAAGGTGGTGCGGACGGCTCAGTTCGCCTGCTCAAAAATATTTGCGGGATGTGGCTCATCGAACAGTGCAAAAAAGAATGGGACAATAACGATGAAATATCCTATCAAGATATCGTGGATGCTGCCAAACAAGCTCAGCCTTTTCGATGCTTCATCTATCCTGATGCTCCGATTTTTGCAAGTCCGAATTCGATGATCGATGCCATTCGTCAATTCTGCACCGAAACCGGTCAATACATACCGCAAACGATGGGCGAAATCGCCCGTTGCATCTACGAAAGTCTGGCTTTTCGTTACAAACAGGTGTTGACTGATTTGCAAAAATTAGCCGCATTTCCGATTGATGTTCTTCACATCATTGGCGGCGGCTCGCAAAACGACATGCTGAATACTTATACGGCCAATGCCATTGGCAAAAAGGTGATCGCCGGACCTTCGGAGGCAACAGCCATCGGAAATATTCTCGTGCAGGCTCAAACTGCAGGTCTGGTCAACAACAAACAGGAAATGCGCAATATGGTAGCCCAATCTTTCGATTTGAAAACCTTTCAGCCGGAAGACATCCAAAATTGGGAGTCGCATTATGCCGAATATCTACAAGCCACACATAATTTTTAGATTTTCACATAAAATATCATCATCAAATGAAAGACGAACAGATCAAGAAAGCGTACGAAGCCGCTAAAGAGCAGTACGCTGCGTTAGGAATCGATACCGATCAGGCAATCGAAAAATTAAACACAGTATCCCTTTCCATACATTGCTGGCAAGCCGACGATGTGTTGGGTTTCGAAAATCCCGAAGGCGGTTTGTCGGGAGGAATTCAGGCAACCGGCAATTATCCCGGAAGAGCACGCAGCATCGAGGAGTTGCAAAAAGATATCGAAAAAGTGCTGACACTGGTTCCGGGAAAACATCGGTTGAGCCTTCATGCCATTTACGGAGACTTTGGCGGACAATTTGTTGATCGCGATCAAATCGAACCAAAACATTTTCAAGTATGGATGGATTGGGCCAAAAAGAACGACGTGAAACTCGATTTCAATTCCACCTTCTTTTCTCATCCTAAATCTGAAAGCGGTTATACACTTTCGGATTTCGACCCCGAAATCCGAAAATTCTGGATTGAACATCTGCGCCGTTGTCGTCGCATAGCCGAAGAAATGGGACGTCAGCAAGGCGATGCATGCATTCACAACATTTGGATTCCCGACGGCGAAAAAGACAAAACCGTTTCGCGAATGAAACACAGGGAATTGCTGAAGCAATCGCTCGACGAAGCACTGGCCGAAAGAATTGATACGAAGTATCTGAAAGATACTGTGGAATGCAAACTTTTCGGTATTGGTAGTGAAAGCTTTGTGACTGGTTCCCACGAATTTTATATGGGCTATGCCGTCAAGAACAACATGATGCTCACGTTGGATGCGGGACATTTCCATCCGACGGAAGTGATTTCGGATAAAATTTCATCGATGCTGTTGTTCGTTCCCGTAGTCAATCTGCACGTCAGTCGTCCCGAACGCTGGGACAGCGATCACGTAGTGATTCTCACGGACGAATTACAGGCGCTGTCGCAGGAAATTGTTCGTTCTGGACAAATCGATCGCGTACATATCGGGCTTGACTATTTCGATGCTTCCATCAACCGGCTCGGCGCTTATGTGGTAGGCATCCGATCGGCTCAAAAGGCGATGTTGCAAGCGATGCTCGAACCAACAGAAAAATTAAGAGATTTCGAATTGAAGAACAACAACTTCCAACGTATGGCGTACCTCGAAGAACTAAAAGCAATGCCATGGAATGCGGTTTACAACTATTATTGCCTGCAGCAGGCCGTTCCGGTTGCCGACGAATACATCGCAAGCATTCAAGCCTACGAAGATGAAGTAACATCAAAAAGATCATCGAGATGAACACAATTATCGGGTTGATTATTATTGCAATAGGGAGTATGGGCCAATCGAGCTCATACGTCCCTATCAATAAAATCAAAGATTGGTCGTGGGAAAACTTTTGGCTCATGCAAGGAGTTTTTGCCTGGATTGTATTCCCATTGTTGGGAGCATTGATGGCAAATTCGTTTCCGGAGCTTATGCAAATTTATGGCGCAAATTCCGGAGCAGTACTTGCAACGGTTGGATATGGCATTTTATGGGGAATCGGGGGATTGACTTTCGGCCTTAGCATGCGTTTTCTGGGGATTGCTCTGGGACAATCCGTTGCATTGGGAACCTGTGCCGCTTTCGGGACGCTTATTCCGGCGGTGCTTAGCGGGACCGATCTGCTTTCACCCAAAGGGCTGATATTGTTGTTGGCGGTTGCCGTAACACTCGTTGGCATTGCATTGGTGGGGTATGCTGGCAGTCTTCGCTCGAAAAACATGTCGGAAGAAGAACGGAAAAAAGCCATCAAAGACTTTGCACTGAAAAAAGGACTGCTTATCGCCTTATTGTCCGGCGTAATGAGCGCCTGCTTCAGCTTGGGGCTGAATGCCGGAATTCCCGTAAAGGAAGCAGCCATTGCCATGGGAGCGCCGGAATTGTTTGCGCAAAATCCGGTTACCTTGCTCGTTACACTCGGCGGTTTCTTCACCAACCTCGTCTATTGCCTATACATGAATGCCAAAAACAAAACCGGTGGCGAAATCAAAAATTCATCGAAATCGGTTTTAATCAACAATCTGCTTTTTTGTGCACTTGCCGGTCTCTTGTGGTATTCGCAATTCTTCGGATTGGGAATGGGACAAAGTTTCTTTGATCCAGACAGTGTGATGATGGCATTTTCGTGGAGTATTCTCATGTCATTGAATGTGGTTTTCAGCAACGTTTGGGGCATTATTCTGAAAGAATGGGTAGGCGCCGGCAAAAAAGCCGTATTTTTCCTGGCAATAGGAATGGCGACGCTCATCTTTGCGCTGATTATTCCGAATTTGTTTAGGTAATCGAATACAATCATCATCAATTTTCATTTCGGCACAATACGGTTATCAACAAACTATCTGTTTATTAATGTATTGTGCTTTTTTTTACTTATATTTGTCGATGAATAAATGATACCTTATAACCAACAAGAAGAAATGCGGTATAACGATTTTGGTATAGATTTTAAATATTTAATTGTAAATGAGCATGACAGAAGTTTCGGTCTTACTGTCAATACTGTCGGTTTTCAACCCATCCCGCCACATGCTTTATATCCCTCGAGAGATCATCCCAAAAGCTATTACTTCAACCCAAGCAAAGGTCGCGTTTTAGCTGAATATCAAATCCTGTACATTAGTAAGGGGAAAGGGACGTTTGCTTCAGAAACTACCAAGAAAACGATCATCGAAAAAGGTCAGGCTATTCTTCTCTTTCCGGGTCAATGGCATACCTACTGCCCTTCCTACGAAACCGGATGGAATGAATATTATATCGGATTCGAAGGCCGCATTATCGATAATATTGTTGCCAATGGATTTATATCGACGGAGAAACAAATATTCGACATCGGTATCAACGAAGAACTGGTTGATTTATATTCCACCGCAATCAAAGTTGCCAAAGAGGATAAAAAGGCGTCTCAGCAACATTTAGCGGGTATTATTCTCAATATTTTAGGATCTATACTTTATTTATCGAATAATAAAACGTTAGATTCAAAAGAGACTACTCAAATTATTGAACGTGCTAAGGTTATCATGGTTGAAAATATCAACAAAGATATAGACGTACATGAAATAGCCTCTAATTTGGGAACAAGCTATTCCTGGTTCAGAAAAGAATTTAAAGAATACACTGGATTTGCACCTTCACAATATTTTCAGGAATTAAAACTAAAAAGAGCCAAAGAATTATTAACCGAAACCGATTTATCCGTAAAAGAAATTTCTTTTCAATTAAATTTTAGCTCTTACGAATATTTTTTGTCTTTTTTTAGAAAAAGAGTCGGTTCTACTCCCATGGAATATAGAAATTTTGGAAAAGTAAAATAATATTTTGTTGACCTATATGTGAAATATCATTTATATCAGTTATTATATCATTTTTTGTAGTCCGATTATGTATGGTGCTTATAACTTTGCTAAAAATTAAATACATAAATGCCTTGCAGCGCTATAAAATTTTTATAAAAATATAAGTTGAATGAATTCCATTTAAAAAATACAATCATTAGCTCGTACCTGAATTGTATCCAAATTAAATCAAATAACCGGAAATGACGGCATAATTACATATAAAAATCGAATTTTCAACTTAGTTGAGTTTACAATAGTTCGGTATTTTTTCAGAAAGGTTACTCATAACTAATTGATTATTAGTACTGAATTCGCCTTACAAAATAAAGAATATAATCATCTGATTAACAAAATGCTACGTAAAAATTTACCGAACTATTGAGTTTAATAACAAGTAAATTAATTTTTTAATTCATGAAAAAATGAGACGTCAGAAAAAACCAAAGTATTTACAATGAAGAGTAATTATACCTGATGCATAATTTTTCAACCTTACTGCTTCTAAATGAAGAAAAAAGTATTAAAAGTTAAAGGCAAAGGGAATAATAAGAAGTATAAAATTTTCGGTAATTAAAAACTAATATCCAAAAAAATGAGAAGATGAAGAAAAATTTTTTATCAAAATTCATTCATGAATTGCTGCTCACATTTTTGTGGGTGTTTTCAGCAAGTGCTATCGGGCAAAACATTACCGTTAACGGTAATGTTCAGGATGAAAAGGGTGAACCTATCATTGGGGCTACTATTCAATTGAAAGGTTCTTCCATAATAGGTACGGTAACGGATATGGAAGGTAATTTTACGTTAAGAAATGTTCCTCCTACGGGAGTGCTTGTCTTTTCCTATATCGGCTACACCACTCAGGAAGTACCTGTTAATAACAGGAAAACCATTAATGTCGTCTTGAAAGAGTCTGTAGAAATATTAGAAGAAGTAGTAGTAGTCGGTTATGGCGTACAAAAGAAAGAAACCGTAACGGGTGCTGTCTCTGCCATTAAAGCGGACGAGATAAGGCAGACAGCTACTTCAAGTTTAGCAGTAGCTTTGGCAGGCAGATTACCCGGCTTGACCTCCATGCAAACAGGCGGTGGGCAACCGGGAAGAGATGATGCAACAATGTATTTAAGAGGTGCTGCTACTACTAACGGACAGTCTCCCTTAATACTTATAGATGGCGTGCCTCGTGATAATATTCGTACTATCGATCCAAACGAAGTTGCTTCCATCTCTATTCTTAAAGATGCATCGGCAACAGCTCTCTTTGGTGTAAGAGGGGCTAACGGCGTAATCATGATCACCACTCGTAGAGGAGAAGAAGGAAAAATGCAATTAGATGTAAGTCTACAACAAAGTTTTACATCCTTTACCCGAGAACCTACCCGTATTCATTCTCTTCAATTCATGGAATTGAGGAATCAAGCAAGAATAAATGATGGGGAATCACCTGAATACGATGAACTTATTATGCAACGCTATGCTAATCCATTAGCAAGTCTTGATCCAAAGGATCCTGAATATGAAACCAAAGCAAAAGTTTTGCAGTATATGTATCCTGATCATGATTATTATCGTGAACTCTTTTCTCGTTATACTCCCCAGACTCGCTTAAATATCAGTGCACACGGGGGTACCAAGCAAATCGGATATTTCGTAAATGCAACCTATTTGCATCAGGGGGGTAACTTGAAAACCGAGCCAAAAGATAAATTAGGATATGACCCATCTTCATGGATGGACCGGTACAGTTTTAGATCAAATTTGGATTATGATATCTCCAACTCGTTAAAGGCTTTTTTAAATTTGGGAACCTATATTGAAAAAGTAAATATGCCGTCGGCGGGAACGTATCCAGGTAACGACACCAATTGGATGATGCGGGATATGATTTATCAGGCAAAAAGTATTACTCCAATGACTGTTGGCCCCACTACCATAGCAGGATTCGGTGTAGAACCGGGGCAAGTGGTTGATCCGGGCTATATGGATCGTTCTGCTTTCGAAGTGATGAACAGGCAAGGATTTAGAGAAGAAACACGCGCAAACTTAAATTCTACGTTAGGATTGGAATGGGATTTAAGCGATATAGTTACCAAAGGATTGAGTTTAAAAGGTATGGTGTCCTATGATACACGGGCTACTACTGCTATGCAAGGATATAAAAACGAACGTTTATACTTAGCAATAGTCAATCCTCAAACGAACGAATTATCTTATGCCGTAAAAAGGGCCAACGAAATTCCGCTTAGTATAATTAAAGCTGCAGATTCCAGATACAATATCAATTTGCAAGGGAGCATTAATTATGAGAATACCTTCAACGAGAAACATGCCGTTACCGGAATGTTCTTGGCTCAACGGGATAATTGGGAAAATCCGGGAGCAGAACTTCCTTATAATGTAATCGGTATTGCAAGTAGGATTACTTATGGGTTTGATTCAAAATATTTGGCTGAATTCAACATGGGATATAATGGATCCGAACAATTTGCTCCGAAAAATAGATTTGGTTTTTTCCCTGCTATTTCAGTAGGATGGGTGATTAGTAACGAAAATTTCATGGCTAATAGTAAAGTCCTAACAAACCTCAAATTGAGAGCATCTTATGGAAAAGTAGGAAATGATAGATTAGGGAATGCCCGTTTTTTATACCTTGACGATATAACTATAGGAGGTGGCCCCTTAGGTTCGTTAAGCAGAGGAAGAGGGGTTAATGAAGGACTTATGGGTAATCCCAGTCTTTCGTGGGAAGAAGCCTTAAAACAAAACTATGGAGTTGATATTCAACTATGGAGCAGTCTAAATCTAACCTTTGATTATTTTAAAGAGCATCGATCTAAAATACTGATACAACGGCAAATGGTACCTGCTTTACAAGGCGTCCCTTTAGGAAATGTACCGAAAATGAATATGGGAGTTGTAGATAACTCCGGATTTGAAATTGAATTAAATTATAATAAAAACTTTTCAAAAGATCTTAATCTCATGGTGAAAGGGAATTTCGGATATAATCACAATATCGTAAAATTTATTGATGAACCAAAGAGGGATGAAACCTATGCTTATCCATACCGAAGCACCGGATTTCCTCTCGGACAAAGCTGGGGATATAAAATCGATTATAGCAATGGAAATGGCTATTTTAATTCTAAGGAAGAACTGGATGAATACTTTAAAACCACTTCTTATAGTTTTGGGAAGCCCCGAGTAGGAGATTTCAAATATGTAGATGTTACAAAAGACGGTGTGATAGACGATAGAGATAGAGTCCCCATCAAAAATTCATCTATCCCGGGCATAATCTATGGCATGACAATTGGCTTAAACTATAAGAATATGGATTTTTCTGCCTTTCTACAGGGTCTCGGAAAATATTCGACAAATGTAGGTGCTCCACAAAATGTATATGAATACATTAATAAAGGAACTTTTTATGATTACCATTTAAAGGCATGGACCCCGGAACGATATGCAAACGGCGAAAAAATTACCTATCCTGCTCTGAGTACTCATAGCAATACCAATCATGTAGGCAACGATTTCTTTATAATGGACCGGTCATTTACGAGATTAAAAAATCTGCAGATTGGCTATACTTTGCCTCAAAACATGTTGAGAAAAATCGGATTGGGATCCGTAAGAATATATTATAGTGGGGATAATTTGTTTACTTGGACTTCATACCCATTAACTCACATTGATCCGGAACAAAATGATCCAATTGGATATCCTATTACCAAACAACATAGTATAGGTTTTGATATTACATTTTAGTATTTTAAATTAAATTACAACATGATGAAATTAAAATATATCTTAATAATAAGCTGGATCTTCCTAATAAGTTCCTGCGCAGATGTGCTGAATGTAGCTCCAGATGGGAAAACCACATTGGACGAAATTTTTTCGAACAGCGAAGATGCAGCCGCCTACCTGAATAGTTGCTACAACTATGTACCGACGAAAGGTGTGAGATATTTTTTCTGGTCGAGGGGGCCTGTTGAATGGAGCGATGAGGCATGGGATACTGATGCCGAGGCAGAATCATGGATTATGTCAGGCAGAATGTACAATGGAGATGCTTCGGCATCAAACCATCCCATTACTAATATTAGTGACGAGGCAGGCAATGGCAATTATTGGGACCGTTATTGGACTGGCATTAGAAAATGTTCGTATTTTCTGAGTAGAATTGATAATGTTCCAGGAAATCCAACTAGTTCTGGAGAAAGCCATGCCCGATGGAGGGCAGAAGCCCATCTATTACGGGCATATTATTATTCCGAATTATTAAAGTGGTTTGGAGCCCAATTGCCTATTGAGAGAGAACCTTATTCGCTTACTGCCGATTTTAGCACCTTGGAAAAAGCGAGCTATTATGAGGTGGTAAAATTCATCATAGAAGATTGTGATGCGGCTTTGGCTATAACCGATCTTCCTTGGAGAAGTACTGAGCCCTTTCGCGTAACGAAAGCTTTGGCGGAAGCCATTAAATCGAGAATGATCCTTTTTGCGGCCAGTCCTTTGAATAACGGCGGACAAAATTACTGGGATGAAGCTTATCAAATCAATAAAACTTCATTGGCTAATTTACGCAGCCATGGTTACGAGTTGTACACTAAGCTTAATAATTCGAGCACTTATCAATCTGATGTTTCCTATTTTGGTACTGATAATAATAGATATGCGGCTATATATAACGAATTTTTTACGAATCATGCCGATTTATTTACGCCCAATCCAATAGATAAAGAAACTATTTATGTATGGAGGGAAGGACAAGGGAATATCTGGAATATTGACGGCATAGGAGCACAAGACGGCTATAAAAGCGGTACTTGCCCTTCTCAAGAATTGGTAGATAGCTATGAAACCATAGATGGACAACCCGTTCTTGACTTGGCCAATCCCTATCTCGATGAAAAGCATTTACAACCTAATTATAATAAAAACAACGTTCTTTATGATCCCCAAAATCCTTATGCCAATAGAGACCCCCGTTTTTATGCATCCATTTATTACAATGGATCAAAAAGGAAAGCTTTTTGGGGGTTTGGCGAAGTTCCTGAATCGGTTGAAAATTATCCTGCTCCTGCAGGTAATAGGACAAGAATTATTGCAACATGGAATGGCGAGCCACAAACCGGTATACATAGGACAAGACGAGCAGGGACAAGAACAGGTTATTATGAAAGGAAGTTTTTGCATCCTAACTCAGGGGGTGATAATCCTATTTCAGGAATAAACTTCAAACTTTTCCGTTTAGGTGAAGTAATATTAAATTTTGCTGAGGCTGCAGTGGAATCAGGACATTTAGAGGAGGCGACCGCCGCTGTAAATGAAATTAGGGCAAGAGTAGGAATGCCTTCCATCCCTGACAATCTTTCAAAAGACGAACTGCGGCTCAGGGTCCGACAAGAAAGGAGAGTAGAATTGGCAATGGAAGAAGATCGATATTTTAGTGTAAGAAGATGGTGTCAACCGGATGGAGATCTTTCAAAAACGGACAAATGGATAACAGCTATGGAAATAACGCGAAATACAGATGGAACTTATTCCTATCAACGAAGGCTGGTACGAGAAACCGAAAGAGCTTGCTATACCAATAAATTTTTGTGGGTGCCTGTTCCTCAAGCTGAAGCCGATAGACTAAGGGCTATTACAGGGAAAAACTGGCAGAACCCTGGATGGTAAATTTATAAAATTAACTACATAAATAAACGGTACAATGATGATGCAAAAAAATAATAAGATAAAAGTAATAATGTTGGAATTACTTTTCTTTCTCTTTGTCAATAACATTGTTTTGGCACAAGAAACCATAAAAATTATTGAAGGAAAAGTTTCCGACACATTTAAAAATCCTTTAAGCGGTGTAATGATTAATACGGAAGAAAAAAGAAATATCGGATTTACTGACAATAACGGAAATTTTACTGTGCAAATCGAAAATAATGTCAATAAATTGATCTTTTCCTTTCTCGGCTATCAATCGCAAGAAATTGTTCTTAATGGAGACAATAGCATAAACGTTATTTTAAAGGAAGATATAACAGAGTCGGATAAAAGAATTGACTTAGGATATATCTCAACAACAAAAAAAGAATTGACAGGGGCTGTAAGTACAGTTTCGGGAACGGAATTGCAAAAATCTCCCGTGGCCAATCTCACTCAATCATTTGCAGGAAGGTTGTCAGGATTATCCACAAGAGAAACCTTTTCGGAATTGTCTAGAACCAACACCATGCTCAATGTAAGAGGTCGTTCCTCCAATAAGGCAACAGAACCCTTAGTCATTATAGATGGTTTGCTGATTGATTATCATCCGAATCAAACAATGGAATATATTTCTGCTGCAGAAATCGAATCTATAACCGTTTTAAAAGACGCTTCTACTCAAGCCTTATATGGCATTCAAGGAGCGAACGGAGTCATTGTCATTACTACCAAACGAGGGGTGAGCAATGGGTTAAAAATTAACACTTATCTGGATCATTCTTTTCAGCAAGTTACAACCAAACCGCTTTTTTATAATTCATGGGAATATGCTCAATTGAGAAATCAAGCTATTTTGAATGATTTCAATGCAGGTAAAATTGCAAACACAGATGCTATGTATTCTCAAGACGTAATTGACAAACTTCGTTCAGGGGAAAATAGAACCCTCTTCCCCAACAATAACTGGTATGATATGTATATGAAAGATTTTGCCATGATGGATAGAGCCAACTTCAACGTCAGCGGCGGAAATCAAAGAGTACAATTCTTTTCCAATTTGAATGTGATGTATCAAGGGGGACAGTATAAAACTGATCCACAACAAAAGAAATATGACGCCAGTCCCTACAATCTATGGTGTAACTTTAGATCAAATGTGGATGTAAAATTAAATAACCATCTTGGGGCCTTTCTTCGCTTAGGAGGTAATATCAAAAGGGAACATACTCCCGGCAATAATAATGTTGCAGGAATTTATTCTACCATATTTACTGTTCCTTCTTTGGTTTACGGACCAACAACCCCGTCTGTGATTGATGAAGCGACGGGCGAAATTTTGGATCCCGGCGGAGTTGTAGTGGCTACCGATCAGCAACGTTCTCCCGTTTTTGGAGAATTAAATAGAAGAGGGTATTTTAATCATACGGTTACCAATATAGCGGCACAATTCGGTATTAATGTAAACCTTGATTTTATTACCCAAGGATTGAATGCAAATGGCGTGTTTGCTTACCAAACCAACTCTGTAGGTAGCTATTCTGCTACTCAAGACTATGCCCGTGTTGAACGTACCGATGATTTCTATTCATTGTCATTCAGTCCTTTAGGGACTAATATTGATACTCCTTTAGCTATAGGAAAGGGTTCCTCATTCTATTATCATTTAACCTATATCGGTAAATTAAATTACGAACGTATTTTTGGTAAACATAAAGTTGCAGGATTGGCTTATGGATTATACCATAACCTTACAAAAGCAGATACTGCATCGCCATGGAGCCTTCCTTATAACCGAATAAGTTCAGGTGCCGAAATAAGTTATGGCTATAATGATAAATATTTTATAAAAGCAGATGTGGGGTATTCAGGATCCGAACAATATCCTCGTAACAAAAGATTTACCTTTACACCGGCTATTTCTGCTGCATGGGTACTTTCAGAAGAATCGTTTATGAAAAGTATAAATTGGCTTGACAATTTAAAATTCAGGGGATCTTATGGGAAAACAGGGAATGATATCTCTGGTCTTAATAGATATTCTTATTTGGATGATGTAACTGTTACCCAAGGCGGTTTTCTCCCCTACTTGCAATACATTGTAAATGAAAGAAACATAGGGAATCCGAATGTTTCTCCTGAAATATCAACCAAATCCAACATAGGAATAGAGCTGGCATTCTTAAATTTATTTTCTTTTTCCTTTGACATATACAAAGAAAAAATGGATAATATGATTATCAATGCAGCTGCAACGGTTCCCAGTTATCAAGGAATACCTTTAGATTATTATCCCCAGACAAATAATGGCATTTTTGAAAATAAAGGGTATGAATTTACTGCAAATTTTTCAAAACAATTAAACAAAAATATTCATCTCTCTTTGGGTGGTTTTGTGGATTACAATAAAAACAAAGTAGTAAATGTCCATGAACCCGATTTAGGAGAAGATTATGCCTACAGAAAAAGAACCGAAGGTTATCCTTTAGGTCAGGCATGGGGTTACTTGGTTGATTATTCTAATGGCAATGGTTTTTTCAATACTCAGGATGACCTTGACCAATATGGACTTTCAGTTGAAACAGAAGGAAATCTTCCCCGATTAGGTGATCTTATCTATAAAGATCTCAATGGAGATAAAATAATTGACACAAAAGATCAAGCACCTATCGGTAAAGGGAGTTTGATACCTGTTTACTATGGATTTTCAGGAGACATTAAATATAAATCATTCAACCTAAGCTTTCTATTTCAGGGTGTGAATGGTTATTCTACTATTACCGGCGGATTGGGAATCTGGGAAATGTATTATTTAAATACCTTTAGTTCTCTTCACAAAAACGCTTGGACTCAAGAGAGGTATGAAAATGGGGAAAAAATAACTTACCCTGCTTTGTCCACCCAAGTTAATACAAATCATAAAGGCAGCGATTTCTTTCAGTTCGATAGATCGTATCTCAGATTAAAAAATCTGGAATTATCGTATACCTTGCCTGATTCTTTCTCAAGAGCAATTAAATCAAACTCGAGTCGTATTGTTATAAGTGGGCAAAATCTATTAACATGGGACAAAATGAAAACAAATGATTTTGGACCTGAAGGAGAATACAATTCTCTTCCCGTTTACCGAGTATATAATATCGGAATAAATATCAATTTTTAAACAATCGACAAATAAAGGATTAATTATGAAAAAAAATAGATGGATAATAGTTGCTTTTATGTCCCTGTTTCTTCTGATTTCTTGCAATGACCTTTTAGATTTGCAAAGTGATGGACGAATAACTATGGATCAAGTTTTTAATGACTATAATAGAACACGGGGATATTTAAATTCTTGTTATGGATATGCGCGTGGTCCTTATATGGACAGAGCGTCTTACTCCGATGAAGCACAAGATGCTGATGACATTATGGGAGGATCCACGTATTATGATTGGTATTCAGGCAATGTAACTCCCTATACTTTTCTGAATATTTTGCAAGAACCTAATATATGGGCTCAACTGTGGCAAGGAATTCGTAAATGTAATGTATTTATCGAAAGCATGAAAACGGCTACAGCATATGTCAGTGAAGAAGAAAAAGCAGGGTGGATTGCCCAAGCACGAACTTTAAGAGCACTTTATTACCTTCAATTAATAAAACGATTCGGAGGAGTTCCTATCATTAAATCTCCGATGGGAATAAATTACGATTTTTCTAAAGACAAAAAGGCATCTTTTGGGGAAGTGGTAAAATCTATTATTAATGATTGTGATAGTGCGCTATTAGTCCCTGATACAGAATATGGTTTTCACTGGGACATATATGATAATCAGTTTCAAATAATGAGCAGAGCCGTCGCCTACGCCATTAAGTCGGAAGCCGTAACCTATGCTGCAAGTCCACTTTGGACAGACGGTACTTTTAGTTGGGAAGATGCAGCTGAAATAAATGCAGAAGCTTTAGCCGAATGCCTATCTCATGACTATAAATTATTTGATGAAACTCCTGCTCCCGGAGAAGCACAAAATGCTTATGCTTTATACCATATCATCAGTTCTAATGATAAAAGAGCAAGAGACAAAGAAACGATTTACCAATTAGGCGGTCAAATGGCGGTATGGCAATGGGCTGGAATGCCCACTACGCCTAATATGATGAGAACCGGACCTTGTCCAACACAGGATTTGGTAGATGCTTATGAAATGTCGAATGGTGAGCCACCTATCATTGGTTACAACGATGCAGACAGATTACATCCCATCGTTAATTCTGCATCAGGTTATGATCCGCAAAATCCCTATGAAGGAAGAGATCCCAGATTCTATGCCTCCATTTATTATAATGGAGCCGCAATCAATCTATCCCAAGCTGTTGATAATACTTATACTTTTACAATAAATCAAGTCAATCAGATTGATTTGGAAAATTTGGGAAGTGGATCGTATAAGCTCACTACAACAGGAGGAGATCCATGGGTAATGCTGTCACCTTTAACAGAAGCCATAAATTCTTCTAACAAGGTAATATTGAGTTTTGATTATTTAGCGCCACAAGGGGTCACTAATGCTCAAATTTTCTTTGGTGCTGCATTATCTGAAGAAAGATCCATTCGCCCAGCCGATCTTCCTCCTATGAATAATTGGCATACTTACGAATTAGATATTACTCAACCGGTAAATCAATTCGCATTTGGGAAAAATGGAGATTTCCTCAGATTGGATTTTGGAACTCTTCCAGATGTTGAAATAAGCATTAAAAATATAAAAATGAGGGTAGTAAGCACTCCAGATATTGTTGAATCTTATGTAGGCGGGCCGGAAGGAATATCATTAACCGATAGAAAACATACACGAACCGGCTATTATCTTAGAAAATTTAATAATTATCGATCCAATATCAATAACAATTTAGACGGTTCTATAAGATTATTCCGTTTGGCTGAGCTCTATTTGAATTTTGCCGAAGCGGCATATCAATCAGTAGGTCCAGATGAGAAAATAACTTATGGGAATTTTTCCATGAGTGCCAGAGAAGCAGTGAATGCGATTCGAAAAAGGGCAGGAATGCCTACACTTCCTTCAGGGTTAAGTAAAGAGGAATTCGAAAAAAGATACCGAAACGAAAGGAGAATAGAATTAGCATTTGAAGAGCATCGTTTTTATGACGTAAGGCGTTGGAAAATTTTAAATGAAACGGATAAATTTGTATCAGGAATGAGGATAGAAAAAAATGCGGATAATACTTTTACTTATAATCGATTTCGCTTTGATGACAGATTATGTAATACCGATAAGTTTTTAAGATATCCTATTCCTCAAGATGAAGTCAATAAAATTATTGCATTAACTGGTGAAAATTGGCAAAATCCAGGATGGTGATTTGTTAGAAGTCGTAATAAGACCTGCTACCTCCGAAAGTCCGAGCAGGTCTTTTGACAAAAATCGTAAGAAATGAAGACGATAAAAATTTTCCTTTTAACCTTTGGATGCCTTTGGGGAATGGCGGCCTTGCTGCATGGACAGTCTATCATCCTTACCAGCGATCAGCAGTTGGAAGACATGACCAACCCCGACAAGCAAATGGATTTGTCCCTTGGTTATAACAAGTATGTCCGTAGTTTGCGCCAAATTTGCGAAGAGGCTAAGCATCGCGGTTCTAAAGAACTGATTATTGCTTTTGATGAATTTTTCAGGCAGTACCGTAATGATACTGGAGCGGAACGCAAGCTCACACCCGACATGGATGAATATATTGATAAGATAAAGATCATAAGCGATTTCGCTAAAAAATACGATCTTGGTCTGTGCCTGAGCCTGCTCAGTCCCCTGGAATTGGGATCGGCTTACAAGAAGCAGACCGGCAATAGCGGACGATGGCTGGCCTACAAGGTGGGATTCCGGGATCCCGGAACCGGTAAATTCAACATCTCCATCTGGCAACAGCTTTATTGGACGAATAACAAGGGGAAATCGCCCGTCCGACTGAAGAACGTTAAGGCTTACGCCTTTAAAGAAAGCGGTGGGCATATACCTTACCGCGTGGTAAAGCCTGACGATATTGTGCCATTGACTAACGTGCAATATAAATCGACCGACACGATGACCTATGCTGCGCGCGGAATTGGACAGAGCATTGAAATGCGACTGTTGCACGTGTTCGGCGAACAACCTGAACTGCAGGGTTTCGACCGCGTTATGGTCATGCTCGAATATGAAACGCAGGAAATGGACTACTTCAACGCCGACGCTCCCAGTTTTCTTATGTCACTGATGAAAAAATACTACGACAAAGGGGTGAATCTTACTTCATTATACTCTGACGAAATGCATATCCAGCAGGATTGGAACTATTTCAGTCATCACGAAAACGGCCAGTTTGCCGAACGTTATCTTACAAAAAGTATGTCCGAACAATACGCTGACAAATTCGGACAGCCATTCGACGACAAGTATATGCTTTATTTCGTTTATGGCGCACCCAATTTCGAGCCATTTGCCCAGTCCGTGCTCAACATGCAATACGTGATGGGATCAACCCCTGAAGATATTCACCAAACCTTCCTGTTGCGTGACCGTTATTACAAGCTATTGAATAACGTTGTAGTAGATCTTTTTAATAATGCTAAAAAGTACGCAGAATCGCTATTCAAACGTGAACTGAAAACCGGCGCACATGCATCGTGGGCCGAAAGCCCGACCATAGATCTGTGGAATACGGAGAAATTGCCCGGATTTCCCAACCAATACGAATACACATCCAACTTCGTATGGAGTAATACCGTACACCAAGCGGCAGCGGCTTGCGCTGATTATTTCAAATGGAGCGAGTACTTGCAACCAACCGGAAACGACTTTGCTGAGTGTGGCTGGAGCGACCGTAATTATTATGGTGCGGCTATGGCTGCATCGATCGGGGTGATCAATAAATATCCAAGCGCCTATGCTGCTGCCTGGGGCTTCCCTGCTGAAGCATTAGAACGCCGAATGGCCATCAACTACGCTTTTGGTGCCCAACCACCCCACGATATTTCGATGATCACAGGTGGTGTTCATCGTGATGTTGACGTACTAACACTCTACCCGATGAGCCTTGTAGCCGTCGAAGAACGCTTCGGTAGTTGGATCACCCAGTATGGCTACACCAACTACCTGACTGCGCAGAAGTTAATAGAGATGGGAGAAGTATTGGCGAATGGCAAGCTAAAAGTAAAAGACAAAACGTATGGGACATTGGTCATATTGTTTGAACCTTTACCAGAAAAAGGCCTGCTCGATCTTATAGAACAATTTATAGAAAACGGTGGTAAAGTGCTATGGTTCGGCACGCCGCCTCTGCTTGATTCTGAAGGAAACGATTGTTCTGCACAATGGCAACAACTGGCGGGAGTTCGCTACAAACATGACCAATATATGGGTGAAATTGCTGCAGGTAAAAAGATTGTTTTCAATGGAAGCTTTTCTGCCGTTCCTACTCAAACTATTCTCACAGATTTCCTTGTTGACCGGATCTATCCGGCAGAACCCAACGGCAACGAAGTAGTTGCAGAATGCGATGGGAAAGTTGTTGGTGTAAAAACTGGACGCGGAAAAGGATCATTTTACTATCTTGGATTCCGTCCCCGCGATGATCAGTCACAGAGCCTTGGATATGAGTCTCGCACCCTATTCGAATTGCTCCATGCGGCAGATGCCTATCCGGCTTCTGGTCGTTTTACAGATGTTAACGACAATCCTTCCGTAGTGTCTCGTACATCAGATTATTTTGTAACTATCTTTCCGAATACGACTACTATGGTGGTTTGCCACTACCGAACTCATCGCGAGAATTGGGAAGGCGGTTTCTCCCGAAATGCCGAAAGAGATGCTCAAGCGCTCGCTGTTAATCCACTACCGACTGACACCATTAAGCTCAACAATATGGCTATTAACGGACATCGGATTACATACAATGGAAAACTTTCCATGGCTTTCAGAACAGGAGATAACAATCGCCTGATAGCCTTTATAGGGAGTAACTGTAAAGGTATAATCATAGATGATCAGGCATATACCTTTGCCGAACAGCCTTTGACAAAAGTTGTCTTTCTCCCCGAGATCACGAAACAGGGAACCATTTATCATGTGCAAATCACAGGCACAGGAAGGGTGAGACTGCCTGTGGACACAGGCAGGAAAGCTCTCGTTGTAAAGCAGAACAAAAAAACCATACCCTACAAAACGGCCGACGGCTGGCTGACGCTTGACATCGATGCTTCGCTTTCGGGACAATGGCTTAGGGTAATACTTTAACTTGTTCACGTTGTGAATCAATAATATGTCGCTTCTAAAGAAATTATTATTGTTTTTGTTGTTGGCAGCATGTTCATGCAATACGCAGGATGTACCGTCTATACCGCCGGAAATGCCGGAGGGCACCCCTTCTACTGGCTATCCCGCTGCACAATGGACAGCGACTTATGCTACCGGCGATTTCGCTTTTGAAAGCCAGTATCCGGAATTCCGTGATGACCGGATCGTGGGCGTGTTCTACTTTCTGTGGATCGGTGCGCACGGCTATGATGTGCACGAAGACCACAACGAGGTGCAGGTACCTAAGGCGAAGGATGTCAACAGCCCGTACGATAACAATGAAATTCTGGCAGCTAACCCGGTCAACCCGCAGTATGGCCCAGTCTATGCATTCCACCACTGGGGAAAACCCTACTTCGATTACTATGTATCGAATGATCGCTGGGTCATTCGTAAGCATGCGCAAATGCTCAGTGATGCAGGCGTCGATGTAGTGTTTTTTGACATTACCAACAGGTTTCATTACCTTCCCACCGTGAACATCCTCTGTGAAGAATACGAAGCCATGCGCAAGAACGGCAGTAAGACGCCACAAATATCGTTTGTGCTAAATGCCGACGCAGCACAGACACTCAATACCATTTATACTCAGTTTTATGCTGCCGGTCAACATTCCGATCTTTGGTTTAAATGGGAAGGCAAGCCGCTGGTACTTTGTCCGAACGACCCCGCTATTCCGCCCGTTCAGAGGTCGTTCTTTACCATGCGTTACGCCTGGTTCGACAGTCGCGGGTCATGGTTCGGCGACGGGCTTAACAAATGGACATGGGGCGACTATTACCCGCAGAATACAGGCAAAAGTTCCAGTGATTTCAAAGAGCAGATTTCGGTGCTCCCGGCTACGCATCCGACTTCAAACATCGGGCGCAGTTATGACGGCCAGGCGCAACCGGCCAATCCGACACCCGAATCTTCGGGAGCGGGAACCTACTTCAAGTTGCAAGCCCAACGGGCGCTGGAAGTCGACCCGAAAATCATATTTATCACCGGCTGGAACGAATGGATAGCCATGCGATTTACCGATGGTGCAGCCTCATCGTTTCTCGGTAAACCAATAGGACCGGGCGATACCTACTTTGTGGATCAGTACAACCACGAATACAGCCGTGACCTGGAGCCGGTCGACGGTGGCTTTGGCGATAACTACTATTATTATATGACGGACTTCATCCGCAGATACAAGGGCGTTAGGCCGATTGAAGCCGACAAGGAAAACCATTCCATTGCTATTGACGGCGTCTTTAGCGACTGGAAGGAAGTCAAATCCGTTTACACTGACGATAAAGGAGACATCATGGCACGTGATCATTACGGTTACGGAAGGATCGGCGCTCTTATTAATAACACCGGTCGTAACGATATCGTGGAAACCCGCGTAGCGGCCGATGCTTTGAATATTTATTTCTATGTTAAAACAGCGTCTGATATCACCGCGCACACCGATGCTCGCTGGATGCGTTTGTTCATCAATGTCATCGGCAGCACTACCTCCAAATGGGAAGGCTTCGGTTTTATAGTCAACAGCACAGCCAACAGTGGAACATCCACTACCCTCGAACGAAACAAGGGAGGATGGAACTGGGGAAAAGTACAGGATATTAGTTACAACGTATCCAAAACGGAGATGGAGTTGGCCATTCCCCTTTCGGCGCTGGGTATTTCCAAATCCGACGGTTATTCGATTGATTTCAAGTGGATTGATAATGCTGTTAATTCGGGCGACATTAAAGAATGTATGCGCGACGGCGACAGTGCTCCCAACAGCCGCTTCCGGTACCGGTATGTTAGATAACCGATAATAATATTACCTGCAAAAACTTTAATGATATGAAAAAAAGTCTTAACAAATTAATATCCATAGCAATATTACTTCTGTATTCTTTTGGAGCCTTTTGTTTCAATAATCAGCATGACAAAAATATTGATTTGATAACAAAAATAGCTCAAATGCGTCTTGAACTCACAAGATTGAGTTCTCGTTCTTTTGAAGAAATACCCATTAATAATCTGTACAGAACAGTTAGTATTATTTCTGTTTTGTTAGACAGGGCAGAGCAGAAAATATTAGACGTATTACCTGAGGATAAATATGAATGGAGCGGGAGGAACGCATTTGAAGAGCCAACCCGCATAATAGAACAAGCGGCAAGTTTCATGGAAATATTATCATCTGGACAAGACCCTTTTGAAGGTAGATTTAGTGAGCCTGGAGGATATGTAGTTGACCATGCATTAATAGAAAAAGATGGAGTACATCATCTTTTCTATATAAGAGGACCCGCAGCTTCAGCGTGGCCAGAGTTCCCAACAAGAAATTTTGGGCACGCAGTGAGTACCGATTTAATTCATTGGCAGATAAAAGAACCGATATTACAATCATCAGAAGGGAAATGGGATAGTTTTCAAGTTTGGGCGCCTCATATTATAGCACATCAGGGCAAGTATTTTATGTTTTATGCAGGAGTTAATAATAATGCTACCCAAGCTATTGGATTAGCCATATCAGATGATTTATACAAATGGGAGCGCTATGGAAATGGCCCATTGATAACAACCGGTGAATGGGGAGTTTGGAGTCCGGACCAATGGTCTGACTGCAGGGATCCAATGATATTTAAAGATGGTAAAACATTTTACTGTTATTACACCGCTTTTCGTAACACGGAATTCGGAAAAGGTGAATATTGCATTGGCATTTCAAGCTCATCAGATTTATTCAACTGGAAAGATGAGGGATTCATCAGAATGGAAAATAGTCTCGAAACACCTCCTGAGTCACCTTTTGTTCTCAAAAAAGATGGGAAATATTACCTTTTTTATACTAGTTATCAATATGGCACAGTATATTCAATCAGTGATAATCCGATTAAAGGTTGGGAACAAATACCTGGAGACAAAGCTTCTATTCTGCCTCATGTATCCGCATCAGAAGTTTATTACTCAGAAGACAAATGGTATATTACACTCATTTCACATATGAATAATGGATTACATTTTTTCGAAATTCACGAATTGTTTTGGAATGGTGAGAAGCCATCACCAAATTTTCTTTCCATCACAAACACATTTGAAAACGTAAATTAAAAGTTATGAAGCAAGATAATCGTTTTGTCAAAAGATTATATACAATATTCTTTGTGTGTTTTTTATCATTGAGGTCTGTTTTTTCTGCTGAACCAACAGAAGCGAACAAGCACATGGCTGCATATAATTATTCTGTTGTATGTACCGGCAGCGAGCTTGGGAGTTCTGCAATGCTCACCTACCCGTTAAATGAGTACAGGGTCCAGGAGTATAATCTTTTATTAAAATTTATGCCTGTCTTGCGGGTTGATGGAGAAATTGTACTTCCATCCACTTTTGAAAAGGTTGAAGTAAGAGATATCCCGGGAGCAGTAGAGGCAAACATTTCTTATAAGGGAAAGGTTTTTACTACCCGGATTATTCCTTTGCTTGAAGGACGCGGAGATCTTACATGGCATGGTGCAGTGCTGTACGAGGTTGAAAGCGACAGCGAAGAAGAAGTTGATATCATGCTTGGCGGGGGCGATGTGATTAACCTGATTTGGGGCTTTGAATCGTCAACAATGAAGGAGGATAATGTATTGCCTCTTGATGGTCTAAAGAAAAGAAGCCCCCGATCGCTCACCTTTATTGGGGGAAGGGATAAACTAAATATGGGGATTAGCACTTCGGGAATGATTACGACCATTAACAACTTGACTGCTATAGCATTCAAAAAAGGGTCCGGCTATATTTTGACCGGTTACACCGAAAGTGCCGAAGAACTTGATCAACTGATGCGGTTGAATGTCAGAGAAGAGAAATCAAAGTATGAGAAATACTACCATAATCTGATGGCTAATACCATTGAAACTCCCGAGAAGGTGATGAATGAAGCTTTTGCCTCGGCTATTTACAATTTGGAATATAGCTGGATTGAGCCCTTTGGTTGGGTCGAGTGTTTGCATCACTGGCTCGCATTATGGTATATGCAGGTTACGCCTGCTGCCGAGTGGCTGGGCCAGGCTGACCGTTCAAGGAGCAGTATTGAGGAGCATGCTGCCTATCGTTTTGATGACGGTGGCATTCCTATGTTCATCCCCAACCACAACCACATGAAGGAAAAAGTGAGGCGTAACGATTGGGGCGGTGGAAATCCATATTGGGTATGGCAGGTTCGTCATCACTTAAAACAAACCGGCGATAAAGCCTTTGCACAGGAGATGCTTCCGGTAGTCAGGGAAGTGATCAAACAAACCTTGAGCAAGTATGACCGTGATGGAAACGGGCTGATCGCTTATGGTCTGCAAATCGGGAACCAGGAAGATTTTGTAGCCAACCCTTATGAAGGTTCTGTTCCCACAATGGAGTTGCTGAATATGTATAGAACAATGTCTGAATTGCATCAATTTGTCGGAAATGACAAAGAAGCGAAACAATGGGAACACAAAGCAGATGTTGTTAATCAACAACTTTACAAGACCTTTTGGATAAAAGATATAGGTCGTTTTGGGTACTACAAGGATCCCGTTGCCGGAGTACTGCCAGATGGTCAGTATCAAACCTACCTCTATCCTGCAATTTACAGTCTGGTCGATCAATATGACCAATACTCCGGTTTGCGTCATTTAATGGACAGGTTAATGGACAGCGAGGGGGCTGTTTTTGCATCAAATAACTTTCCGTTTCATGTGGAGAATAGTGTTTCGACCTGGGGTATGCAGCGGGGCGAAGCGCAACAACCATGGGCAGCCATGGGCTATGCTGCAATAGGGATGAATAATATGACATGGAAACCGCTAAAAGCCATGGCAATATGGGCGCAAGACCCGCGTCGTCCGGGATCATGGCCCGAAACCGGCCCGGAACCAACCCCTGCTTACTTTACTCCACCTGCAGGATTGTACATTTCGACCGTAATTGAAAACCTATTTGGGATAAAAAAGGATGTGCCCAACGGCGTGTTGCACATTGAGCCATCGTTTCCTGATCACTGGCCCTATGCCAGGCTGAATGTAAGTGAAGTAACAGCCCGGTACGAACGACAGGGGAACACACTAAAATATACCATTGAGAATGACTTTGACCTGAAAATACAGGTTAAATGGCGGTTGCCGGTGTCAAGAATTACGGCTTGCAAGGTGAACGGCAAAGCGGTTAAGTATGAACTGGAAGCAGGAGTGAACCATATTGCGCTTTGTTTTGATGCACCTTCCGGCAAAAAAGCGGTGATTGAGATAGAATATGCTCCGGTTGATTTTAGTGTTGAAGCTCCATTTTCAATTGCAGGCGGCGAGATGCTGACGGCAAAGATTAAAGGAGCACAACTTATAAACATTACCGACAAGGCCGGTGTGTTGGAAAGCATTGAAACGTTGACCCCATCTTCGTTTTCCGGAGTTGTCCAGAGCGGTTTATTGGACGATTACCATAAATTTAACCAGTTAGGACAACTTAACTTTTCGAGGAGGACATTGTTTATGAATTGTCAAACCTGGGAAGGCATCCCGTTTATTGTCCCGGTTGATGTGACCATTCTTCCCCGTTGGGAGGCCGCGTTGAACGGAACAGTGAAACGAGAGGGAGACAATTATTTGGTTCCTGTTTTAGTGCGAAACAACATCAACCGGTCACTCGCAGGCAAGGCCTATTTTGAGATAGGGGGGCAGTCCATACCGGTGAGCCTGAATCTTGCCAAACGAACTGAGGGGCAAATGACGATTACAGTTCCAGACAATCCCAATCTAACTACCGGCGAAAATGTTGGGGTCATTTCAATTGGAGAAGAGTCGCCTGTCAGGGTGCCGTTTAGAATAAGGAAATCGGTGCAGGATGTAGTATTTAAACCGATTGTCTTGCCTTCTGATGATTTTATTCCTGACGAAGATTGGAAAAAGTTGCGCATTATGCCGGGATATCCGCATATTTTCTTCACCTTTTCTCAGGCACAGTGGCCGGTACCGATGGAATCGATGAAAGGTGTCTCACAAATTGAGATAGAACAGATTCCCGGGTTGAAATTTAATCTGAAAGAACAGAAATTTATCCCAATTTCGCACTTATCGGGAAAGACGTCATACAACTTGCCGATCGAAAAGAGAACTTACAAAAAACTATACGTATTGTTGCTCCCTTTTGTTGATAACCATGTAATTTTTACTGATGTGGCGAGAATTTCAGTTTACAGTGACAATCAAATTGTGGCATCAAAAACATTGAGTTATCCAGGCAACGTTGATTATTTTGTATCAAACCGAAATCCGACCTCATTTGCAACTTACCGGGAGAAAAGAGAAAATGCCTATGCATTGCTGCTACCCTTATTATCTACTGATCAACCGGATTGGTCAGAAGGGAAACCACCGGCTTTCCCTCAACCGAAATATTGGTCAACATCAATACCTGTAACATCGGAATCATGTACCATGAGCTTGATTGAGATTGAATTGAAAAAAGGAATAACAGCAGATAGAATAGTATTTGAATCATTGGGTGCGTTACCGGCAATTGGGATTGTGGCAGTAACCGCCGAGTTGGGAGAAGAGTCGGATTTTGAATTGGAACGTTGACACCATCGAACAGTATAAATTGTAACTTTACCTTTCTCGGGTAAAGCTCAAACGATTAAGAAAAATGAAGATTCAGCATGTATTTATTGGTTACCGGGCTTTAAACCCGTTTCTAAAAGCCTTTTTTTATTAGCATCTTTAGGATGTGCACTATCCGCTATGATGTCGGCAAAAAGTAAAATCACCTTGGATCGTCTTTACGGGTTGAAACTGGAACCGAAGGCGACGGTTATCCGATGCCGCACCATCCCGTTCCTTGCTGCTCCGGAAATCGATTGGGGTGGCACGAGTCGCATTTGGAACGATAACATGGAGACGATCCCGGTGGGGACGCAGGCACAAACGATTTACCTGCTGGGGATGATCAACAGTTGGGACCAGGGACTTTCCCACTGGGGAGAACATCCCGAACTGAGGGAAAAGCGGGATGATCAGATACAAATTGGCAGCCGATTAGGCGACATTGAAATTGTCTATCAGGACGGCTCTTCCGACCGTATTCCGGTTATAATCGGCTTTACCTCCTGGTTTTTCAACGCATGGAAATACCCTTCACACGGAGCCGGCAGGGCGATCCGTGAACCATTCGCTTCCCGTCCCGAATACATGAACATCCTGCGCCACGCCCTGCAGGTGAAGGAAGAAGGTGAATTTATCGAAGATGGTGACCGGCGCAAAAGTTATTACTTAGCCATTACGCCACGCCCGCTTTCGATACAACATCTTGTTATCCACAGCAATGAGGAAATTAGGGGGCGTATCCTGGTTTTCGGCGTCACGCTTGAACTGCCGGAAGAGGTGAAGCCTACTGACAATCTTATAGCTTTCGGCAAGCAAACCGTGGACTGGCAGGATATTCAGCCGGCTTTCGCCTCCGACCGCGTTCCTGATCCTGAACCGTTGATGAAAGCATTGTCGGAAGTCCTTTATAACAGCGAGGCCGATCTTCCCATAAAAGTGGACTACCCGAAAGCTCCCGAAAATTTTCATGGTGCGCAGATTCGTTTTCTGTCGGACAAGCTGGAAGGCGCCATGCTTTCCAACATCTGGACGGCAAACCTGATGAACATCGACGAAAAATTTGAAAAGTCGGGATTTTTCTATGAAACAGGCGAGCAGTCTCCTTTTTATGGCGGGTACCAGGGGATCGGGACATGGGAGCCGGTTGGCGTTTACCGGCAGGTGTACGGGCGTACGGCAGACCATTATGTACGGCTTGCGCTGAGATGTGCTTTGAATATGGAACGGACCACGAACTTTGTCGATTTTTGCGACAAATGGCTCTATTTCTATCGCCCGGACCATGATCCTGCCAACGGACCGGATAATACGGCGTTCCCTGCTGAGCGGTATCCATCCGATGCACCTCCTCACTGGTCGTTTGTCCTGTACCCGCCTCAACACGGAACACCCAATCAAATCAACGAAATACCCGGTGCGGAAGAGTTGGAAGCGCATGCTTCTGGCATGGTAAACCGGTGGTATGCTTGGAAGTTATTAGGCATGCCAACTGGCGAATGGTTGGTCGCTTCCCGCGACAGCGTTTACCGGAAAAGCCGATGGCAGACCTCGAAAGATGCCGCCGATTTTATTTGCTGGTTGATGGACTATACCGGCATGGATGTGATCTACAGCGAAGGTGAATTTACAGGTTGGGCCGGTGGCGGCACGCAGATTCCTCCGGGAATGAGTACGGAGACCAATATGCAGAAAATACGGGCCAACTATGCTAACAGCGATATGTATGAAGTGTACGCAAGTTATTCTTCCATGACAGCCCTGGAATGTTCGGCAGACATTGCGGCAGCGATAGGAGACAACTCCTTGGCGGATAAGTACAAGAGTTACGCCGGACGGATTCGAACGGCTATGATACGGCTTTTGGCGCATGGGCCCAATCACAACCGAATGTGGCGGGTTGCCCGTAACTCGGTGTTGCCCAGCCTTCAGGATTGCCTGGTCCAGGCGTGGTTTGGACTGTACCGCGAAGGGCTTGACCCGAAAAAGATGGATGCTGAAATGACTCAAATCACCCGCAATACGTTGACCCGTCAACTGAGCCAACGCTATGGGCACGCCCCCGTACTTGCCATGGGGTACGGCATTGGATGGCTGACCCATTCGGCGCTTGTGCTCGACGAGATGGATCATGCCGGGCGCTTGCTGACCAATATCGCCCGTTATACTTACGACAAAAACATGGACTACGCTGATCCGTCACGGGGGATGGACTGGCACAAATGGTTGTGGATCATTCCGGAGGGAGTGAATATCATGCCTGACGGGCGTTGGTATCGCATTGGCGACCTATGCAACGGAGCAAACCAGGGACCTGTGATGAACGCTCTTGAAATATGCGCCGGCGTGGATGATTCGAATAACGAAAGGCTCCGTTTAATGCCGCGTATTGCCGACCCGCTCACTGGGTTGGAAGTGACCGGTTTTCTTGTAATGACGCACAATGGCAGAGAAAGAGTAAACGCACACATTAATTATCAGTATATGCGCGACAAAGCCTTCTGCCTGAAAAGCGATAAGATGTTACCGGTTGTAGATATCCGTTTCGGACCTTATGCTGAACGCGAGCAGGCTGAAATAGTTATGCGTGTGGTTCAGGCGGAGGGCAATGCGACCGTCCGGATAGAACAGTCAGGTACCTACCATAATCAACCGGCATGGTGGGTCTGGACGGAAAATATTAAAAACTTAAGTGAGTATAAACTGGAGGCAGAAGGACTTTAATTTATAATTTGTGATTGCAGGATGAAGACATATTTGATAAACCATTTGATTTTCAGAATCGTCTACTTATCCTTGTTTTTGTTTCTCCGGATTTTGAACGGGTAGGGAATGGTTACATACAGCATTGGCAAAGGCTGGATGCTGGTTTACGGCTGGCAGGCAGATATCATGTAACTGCTCAAGGAACCGCTAATATTACTGGAACAGAGCCGCGTCTGGGTGCCGGGTTTACCGAGAGGAGAAAGGACTTTGGAAAGTTGTCCCCGACATCCCCGCCATTGCGGGACAAACTGTTGCATACGATCATCGACGTGTCTGTCATGATCAAATGCCAGCAGACTGGGAAGGGTTCGTTATCACCGTCTTACAATTATCACCTCGGAAATGAACGTGATCGGTGCGGCATATCGCAAAAACTGCTCCAATTAGGCTATACAGATGGAGCCGACAGATCTTTGGTTTTTATTATGACATCTGGAAAAGGGAAGGCTGGATACACAATGTCCAGGAGGTCGGGAACAAGGCTTTTCATGTTCAGGAAAACGACCATGGGGAGATTACGGGTACCTGATCATCCCTGTTTCGATTACAGTCAACCGGTGGCGAGACGTTTATATTAGAGATATTCCCGATGCACAATGGGGCATGGTAGATACAGACTGGAGAACTGATAAAATGTATGTTGCCGTTCAACGGCGACGAAGCCATCGTTGCCGGGGCATTTTACCCCGCACCACGCTTTGTGACGGATCGACTGAAGCCACCCTGCTGTTCATCAATGCGGGTAAATTCTTGATAGCGTGGTCGAAGAAAAACCAATGTGTGGTAGCCTGGAAATTACACAGGCTCAGCAGATCTTTACAGAAACGAAAGAAGAATAAAACTATCTTTTGAAGAACATCGATTTTATGATGTAAGGCGTTGGAAGATTCTAAAGGAAACAGATAAATTTGTGACAGGAATGAGGATAGAAAAAATGCGGATAATACCTTTACTTATAATCGATTTCGGTTTGATGAACGAGTGTGCAATGCCGACAAACTTTTAATTTATCCTATTCCACGAGATGAAGTCAATAAAATTATTGCATTATGAGGAGAAAATTGGCAAAATCACAGATTGTAAAACAATTAAAAGCAGAAAGTTATTTACCTGTGCACAAAAATATGAATACAATTTTAGTTATTGGCAGTTTGAATACCGATATGGTTATTCAAACAGAAAAGATTCCGACGGCGGGAGAAACCGTTCTGGGAGGCGAATTTTTCATGAATACGGGAGGGAAGGGTGCCAATCAGGCAGTTGCGGCTTCCCGGCTCGGCGGCAAGGTAACTTTTATCGGGAAAGTGGGTGACGATATTTTCGGCGAAAACGGTATCCGATCCCTTAAGGAGGAGGGTATAGAAACCACTTTTGTCGGGATCACTTCCGGGGTATCATCAGGGGTAGCAATGATAACGGTGGACAAAAAAGGCGAAAATGCAATTGTGGTAGCACCGGGAGCCAATTACAGGTTAACCATTGACGATATAGAAAATGCTTTCGCTTTGTTTTATACCAATGATTTTATTTTACTCCAATTGGAGATCCCTGTGCAAACGGTAGAATACATCATAGTTAAAGCCAAGAGTCTAGGAAAAAAGGTTATTCTGAATCCTGCGCCAGCGCAAAAATTAAATGCTGATCTATTGAAAGGTCTCTACATGATTACTCCCAACGAGAGGGAAGCAGAAGCATTGACAGGGATAAAAATCGGTGATGAAACAACGGCAAAAGAAGCAGCTCAACGCTTGCTAGAAAAAGGGATAGAAACGGTGATTATTACTCTTGGAGAGAAAGGAGCATTAGTAAAGACGCAGGATGTATATGCAATTGTTCCTTCTCCTCGAGTAGAAGCAGTCGATACCACAGCAGCAGGTGACACCTTTAATGGTGCTTTGGCGGTAGCGCTTTCTGAAGGGAAAGATATAGTGGCCGCCACGTCTTTTGCCTGTCGAGCTGCCTCTATCTCGGTAGCCAGAAAAGGAGCCCAAATTTCGATGCCCTATCGTAAGGAAATAGATTCGATAGTGGACTGAAAAATGTAGGTTTAATGTTAAAGTCAATTCGATATGAAAAATTTGATGCAGTTTTTAAATTGTGTGATGTTGGCAACAGTGGTGTTATCATGCACTGCTAATTCAAAAAGTAGCTCTGTAATCGAAAAAAAGAAAATTATTTTCGATACCGATATGGGACCAGACTATGATGATGTTGGTGCGATTGCCGTTCTACATGCGTTGGCCGACAGTGACGAATGCGAGATTTTGGCCACACTTTCCTGTAACGGGCATCCGAGCGTTGCCCCCACTATCGAAACCTTCAACAGGTATTTCAACAGAGCAGATATTCCGATCGGAATACCTAAAAATCCCGTCGTAAGCGCCATAGCTCCTAACAGATGGAACGATTCGGTTATTGAAAAATTTCAACCCGGTTTAAAAGGAAAGGCCGATTATCCTATTGCTGCGAAAGTTTATCGGAAGGTACTTTCAGCGCAACCCGATAAGAGCGTCACTATCGTCACTGTCGGTTTCACTACCAATCTATATGAATTGCTTCAGACCAATGGAGATGAATATTCTCCCCTGTCAGGTAGAGAATTGGTCGATAGAAAGGTCAAAAAGTGGGTTGCCATGGCGGGAGCATTTCCGGAAGGAAGGGAATATAATGTGATTATGGATACTATAGCTTCAATCTATACGTTTTCTCATTGGCCGACACCCATCTTGTTCAGCGGGTTCGAAATCGGGAATCCCATTCTTACAGGAAGGAAAGTGGCCGAAAAAGAATCAACCGATAATCCGGTCGCATGGGCATACCGATATAATTTGGCCACGTATGGAGATGGTCCTACTGAGAATAAGATGTCGTGGGATTTGACGGCAGTACTTTGTGCGGTTCGATATCCGGAAAAATATTTTTATATATGTGGTCCTGGTAAATTTACTGTTGGGGATGACGGTTATGATTGTTGGGATGCCGATACCGATGCCGGCCATTATTTTTTGGTCCATAAATATCCATATCGCAAGATTGCGGATATTTTGGATGGATTAATGATACACGAACCGATTAAAAATTAAAATTATCATCCTCCAATTTAAATTAAAACATTATGTATATAGTAACATCTTATCCATTAGCTATCTTTTTCTGTTTCATTACCATGTTGTGCTGGGGTTCGTGGGGAAATACCCAAAAGTTGGCAGGGAAAACATGGCGTTATGAACTGTTTTATTGGGATTATGTAATCGGAGTGCTGCTTTTGTCGCTTATCTTTGCTTTTACACTGGGAAGCATAGGAAGCAGTGGACGGAGTTTTATTGTGGATTTGAAACAGGCCGAATGGAGCAATATCGGCAGTGCTTTTCTTGGAGGAGTGATTTTTAATGCAGCCAATATACTGCTTTCTACGGCCATAGCCATCGCGGGGATGTCGGTTGCCTTTCCTGTAGGTGTAGGTCTTGCCTTGGTGCTGGGTGTGATTATCAATTATCTCGGCTCGCAAAAAGGAGATCCTTTTTTCTTGTTTTTGGGAGTAGGACTCGTTACCATTGCCATTATCCTTAATGCATTGGCATACAAAAGGGCATCATCAGGTAATCAAAAGGTAAGCGCCAAAGGAATAATCGTTTCTGTTTTGGCGGGTATTTTAATGTCGTTTTTTTACCGGTTTGTTGCCCGATCAATGGATCTAGACAATTTTGAATCGCCTGCGGCCGGAATGATGACCCCCTATACTGCTACCGTCATTTTTGCACTCGGCGTTTTTATCAGTAATTTTCTTTTCAATACGATTTTAATGAAAAAACCGATCAGTGGGGAGCCGACGGATTACAAAACCTATTTTCGAGGGAAATTTCCCATTCATTTGGTTGGGATATTAGGCGGAATAATTTGGGCTATAGGTAATTCGCTCAATCTGATTGCTGCTGGGAGAGCCGGCGCGGCGATTTCTTATGGTTTAGGCCAAGGAGCAACACTTGTCGCTGCACTATGGGGTGTATTTGTCTGGAAAGAATTCAAGAATGCACCGAAAGGCACGAACGCTATGTTGACCGTGATGTTTGTTCTTTTTTTGGCAGGCATTATTTCAATTATTTATGCAGGACAATGACCAAAAGTTATCACGATATTGAATTGTGTTGCGATATAATTTGTTTGGTAAACTAACTTTCTGAATATTGGAATCGAATGCGATTAATTAAAATGAAATGAAACGAATTCAATGCACGCAAAAGAGGGTGTCACCCCATTTATATCTTATTTCATTTTTTCTCATTTTGTTCGTTGGGTGTAATAAAAATGAAAATGAAAATGGACTTAACCCCTCGAATATAGAGGAGACATTCCCTGAAATTAATAGTGATGATTGGGTAGCAACGGATGCATTAGGTAGAGAATTGCCAACAATTGAACAAACTGGTCCAAGTAGAAAAAAATATGTAGGCATTTTTTATTGGACGTGGCACTGTGAACCTATGGTAAATTACGGTAATGTGGGAAATATTACCGAAATACTAAGAAAATATCCAGAGGCTCTGACTGATGCGAATCATCCGGCATGGGATAGAGGAGGTAGTAACACTCATTTTTGGGAACAACCCCTATTTGGTTATTATCGTACGACAGATCCATGGATACTCAGAAAACATGCAGAGATGCTGGCTGACGCAAAAATAGATGTGGTTATTTTTGATTGCACCAATCCTCCTTTCACGTGGGCACCCTCCTACAATAATTTATTTGCTGTATGGTCCAAGGCAAAAAATGATGGAGTTAAAGTACCTAAAGTGGCTTTTTTATTACCTTTTGGTGCAAGTAAGGAAGCCTATGATATGCTAAAAAACCTGTATTCAAACATATATGCCAAAAACCTGTATTCTGACTTATGGTTTATGTGGAAAGGGAAACCGTTAATTATGGCTTATCCACAATCCATTCCCAATGATGGAAGTGCATTAAATGATAAACTGAAAGAATTCTTTACTTATCGACCTGGGCAACCGGATTATGTGAATGGACCTGATCCTAATTATGAACAATGGGGTTGGTTGGAAATTTATCCACAACATAAATATCTGCCTAAAGCTGACGGTTCATGCGAAGAAGTACCTGTCGGCGTTGCTCAAAATGCATCTCCCCAAACAGGGGGGCATTGTTGTGCCTTTAATATTCCTAATACTTATGGCAGAAGTTATACAAATAAAAATGGTTGGGATAACCGTAATGAGGCATTCTTGTATGGATTAAATTTTCAAGAGCAATGGGACAGGGCTTTAGAAATCGATCCAGATTTTATCTTCGTTACAGGGTGGAATGAATGGATCGCAGGCAAATGGGATTCTGGTTGGCAAGGAGATCCTTTTTCATTTGTCGATGAATATGATTGGGAACATAGCCGAGATATAGAACCTAATAAAGGTTGGGGTGAAAAAGGTGACGTGTATTATTATCAATTGATTCAAAACATACGAAAATTCAAAGGAATAGAACAGAAAAAACAATCTGTTTCACCTATGAAAAATATAGTTATTGGCGAAGGAATGAAAGATTGGAACGATGTTTATCCTAATTATTATCACTACAGGAATAATGTGATGCACAGAAATCATGCTGGACATGCAGATACTTATTATACAAACAATACGGGACGAAATGATTTTGTCAATGCTAAAATAACAAGAGATAAAAATTATATTTACTTCTATATTGAAACAAACGATGATATCACTATTCCAAAAGAAAATGACCATTGGATGTGGATTTTTATTGACATAGATAGAAATAAAGCAAGCGGTTGGCAAGGATATGATTATCTGATTAATTATAATCCTCCTATTTTAGGAAAAGGAAGAATAGCCGTTAGTAAAGGTAACGATTGGAAATGGGAATTATCAGATGAATATGATATTTACGTTGAGAAGAATAAAATGGAAATTAAGGTCTCCCGAACTAGTTTTAACGTTATCGACAAAAATTTAAATTTTGAATTCAAACTAAATGATAATATGCAAGAAGTTGGAAATATAATGGATTTTTATGTAAATGGCGATACAGCTCCGGGAGGGAGATTTAATTTTGTATACTCAGAAAAACAATAATTAAAATTAACAGCATATGAGATATATATATTCTTTACTCTTTTTTACAACTTGCGTTTTTTTATTGTCCGCTAACAATATCGATGATAAAAAAATAGAAGATAAATTTTACCCACTTGCTGAAGGATCAATAAAATTTGAAGGTTTTTTTGAAGAATACATTCAAAAATCCATTAATAACTGGAACAAGGGAGCTCTTCCTTATACAGCATTAGTTGAAAAATTCAGGAGCGGAAGGGAATTTTTTGCTCAAGGTGAAATGTGGGGGAAAGCCGTTCGGTCTGGGTGCATGTTTTATCGTTATACGCAGGATCCTGAATTAAAAAAAATTCTTCAAGAGACAGTTGCTGATCTATTATCTACTCAACGGGAAAATGGCAGTTTTAGTTGCTCCGAAATCGAAAAACAACCTGATGGACCTGGTGGAGATCTATGGGAAAGAAAATATGTTTTACTTGGCTTGGAAAGATATTACACGGATGTAGAGCCAGATCCGAAGGTTCTTCAGGCCATGATTGATCATGCCGATTGTATTCTTCAACAGATTGGCCTTCCTCCAAAAGTTCGTATTATTGATCAGGGATGGAGCCCCAATCATATCGAATCAAGCACACTTCTTGAACCTATAGTGAAGCTTTATCTTTTAACAGGATATAAAAGATATCTTGATTTTGCCGATTACATTATTAGTGAAGGAGGGGCCAAAGGCCACAATATTTTCGAAGAAGCTTATAATAATATGGCTCCTGTGGAAATAGGCTGCATTTATGCAAAAGCTTATGAGATGATGTCTCTATTTGAAGGAGTAGCTGAATATTATAGGGTAACAGATAATGAATATTTGAAGCAGGCATTAATGAATTTGTATCATAACATCAGCGAAAAAGAAATTACTCTCATTGGAAACGGAGGAGGAGATTTTCCCTATCATCCTAACGTACTTGGTGAAGCATGGGACAACACAGCAATCGAACAAACCAATCCCGATATAAAACGAATGATGGAAACCTGTGTCGGGGTAACATGGTTAAAACTGTGCACACAGATTTTGCGTTTAACGGGAGATCCCTTAGCAGTGGATATGATCGAAAAATATGCTTATAATGGTCTTATAGGGGCAATGAAGCCCGAAGGGGATGGTTTCAGTTACGTTAATCTATTAAACGGGGTAAAAACAAATCCAACTGGCTGGGGAGGTATGGTTAACGGTGTATATGTAACCTGCTGCAATCTTAATGGCCCCATGGGATTAGCATACCTTCCTTTTGTTGCCGTAATGAATTCAATGTCGGGACCGGTTATAAACTTATACAACGCATGTTCAGCCGTTGTCTCAATAGAGAAAAGAACTAAAGTAAAACTCGAAATGCAAACGGATTATCCCCTTTCAGGAAAGGTAAAAATCAATGTCTATCCAGACTCTCCGCAAAAATTTTCTGTAAAACTGCGCATTCCGCAATGGAGTTTACATACGGTGTTGACCATAAATAATAAACCTATAGAGGTAATTCCTGGTACTTATGCAGAAATCAATAGAAAATGGGAAAAAGGAGATCAAATTGAACTGCAATTAGATATGCGTTGCCGCCTTATTAACGCTCCACAAGGGAGCAACAGAGCAGGTGATAATTTTCAAGCATTGGTACGAGGACCTATTGTTCTGGCTCGCGATGAAAATATAGATGAACATTATAACGAACCTGTTTCAATTATATCAAAAGATAGCTATGTAGAAATAGTTCCCGAAAAAGTCACCTTGCCAGGAACTCAAATGCAATTTCGTATCCCTGTAAAAAATGGATACATAAGTGTTGTAGATTATGCGTCCGTCAATAATTGGAATGGCAAACACATTTGCACATGGCTTCCCAAATAAGATATTTATTATCAATATTAAGCGAAAACCAATGGCTTAGATTTTTTAAAATAGACACATAAAAAAATAATCATGAACAAAAATATATTGTTTCTTATATGTTTTTCCCTCCTCTTAGGATGTAAAGAATCTTCAGAAAATCAATCACCAGAATCCAAAACCGCCTCCTTTTTTACTGTGAAACCAGGGTGGGATATTTATCCAGGGGGAAATTATCGTTATGGCCCTTCCATCATTCAAAATGAAGATCATTCCATTGACGTTTGGTTTGCAGCTGGTGGCGAAAGTTATGATAAGAGAATTTTACATTATGATGAAGACGGCGCACCTATTCCTGTTAGACTTGAATCAACTTTTTCTGCAGCCCAAAAATTTAAAGCTACAAAACCGATTTATGGAATAGCCGTCCGTTGCCCCAATTGGCATACAACCAATAGTAGCTTAACGATTAGTCTTTATGAATGGAGAGGGGATTATCTTACCTCGATCCATGCTGATCCTTTACAGTCGGAACGCTATGAAAATTATCAGGATAATCAATATCTTGTTTTAAAAAAAGAAGACAAATTTCCTCCAGGTGAATATTTATGGGTTCTTCACGATCCAACCGGAAATGCAGGAGTATGGAAAGCAGAAGGAGAAATAAATGGTATCCTTAATTTTCTGAATGGTGAACCTATCTCAGGAAGTTTTGAAGCATATCAAATGCTCGGAAAATCTTCTATGAAAGTTTTTTGGGATCAAATAGCCTACCGAAAAAGCACTGATGGAGGTTATACATGGACTCCTGATACCATGGTTTTAAAACCTACCAAAAATACAAGAGACGAATTAAGCGCATGTGATCCGGGAGTAGTAAAGTTCGGAAATTATTATTATCTAGGCTATACTTCAACTGAAGATCCCAGAGGGCTTTATTGTCATGCTTATATAGCACGAGCAACCTCTCCTCTAGGCCCATGGCTTAAATGGGATGATTCTGGATGGAGCAATAAACCGCAACCCGTCATCGAATTTACAGGAAATAAAGATGCATGGGGAGCGGGTGAACCTTCAATGGTCATTAATCACAATACTTTGTTTTTTTACTATACCTGGAACGATCTCTCTTGCAATGAAACACGAGTAGCTACGGTAAATATTGAGGAACATGAAACAGATTGGCCTGCCCATCTCATTTATCATGGTACAGCCATAGATAAAACAACTATAGCTGCAGCCGATCATTGTGATGTGAAATATCGTGACGATTTGCAATGCTTTCAAGCCATTCATACGGCCGCCCGAATGACTGCCGACAGCTATATTGTGCTTTGGGAATCGGCTGACGGTATGTCTTTCGTAAAAAAAGCCGAGATTCGTGAAAATATTCATCCCTATATGCATAATTGTGGATGGAGTGGAGACGAGAAAGGACATATTGATCCTACTAAACCACAATATTTATGCTATGCATATGGATCAATATGGGCGAATTGGAAAACAGCGTGGCATCCCATAAATTTTGGTCACTAACAAAATATATTTTGGCACACGATAGAATATTGTAAATTAAAAAACAACAAGATGAAAAAAAAGCAAAAAATAATCGTTGCCCTGCTATCTGCACTATTCTTTCTCGTTTATAGCAGTTGTAGCCGTGAAAAAAACGCAACAATACAAAATATGACGGTAGAACTACTTCCCGATCCTTTAGGGGTGGATGTTCCCCACCCCAGATTATCATGGCAATTAAGAGCCACCGTAAACAATGTCCGTCAAAAAGCTTATCAGATTATTGTGGCAACATCACCTGATGGTTTGAACAACGGAGAAGATGTGGTTTGGAACACGGGAAAGGTCAACTCAGACCATTCAATCCTGATACCTTATAAAGGGAAAGTATTGAATGCCAGACAGGACTATTATTGGAAAGTGAAAGTCTGGACCAACAAAGGTCCAACGGACTGGAGTGTTCCCGGTCATTGGACGATGGCGTTGACGGACAGTAGTGACTGGCAGGCCTCATGGATTGGTGTAGATAGTTTGACCAATGAAGGGGAACAGCTGGCTGATGTAGTTCACACCCGGCTTGCAGCACGTTATCTTCGTAAAGAGTTCAACATGAAAGAGAATGTAAAAAGTGCGAAACTTTACATTTCCGGTTTAGGTCTTTATGAATGTTATCTGAATGGAACTAAGGTCGGTGAAGATATTTTTGCACCGGCGGCTACCAACTACGATAAAACTGTGTACTACAACACCTACGATGTAACTACTTTATTGGGAAAAAAGATGAACACGGTGGGCGTTATTTTAGGCAATGGACGTTATTTTGCAATGCGTTCAGTAACAGACACCGGATATGGGGTCCCCCCGACCCAACATTTCGGCTTTCCAAAACTGATCTTACAACTGGAAGTGGTATATGTCAACGGCGAAAAGGAAATGATTGTTAGCGACTCTTCCTGGAAATTGAATACACACGGTCCGATTGTTTCCAATAATGAATATGATGGCGAAGAATATGATGCCAATCTGGAGCTTCCCGGTTGGAAAAAAAATGGTTATGATGATTCGGCTTGGATGAACGCCCGGGTCGTTGAAGCGCCAAAAGGAAAGTTGATGGCTCAACGCAACACTAACATTAAGACAATGGAAGAGATCAACCCTGTTGAAATCAAAGAGATTGACGGGAAATACATCGTCGACATGGGTCAAAATATGGTGGGATGGTTTGAAGTCAAACTTATCGGTAAAAAAGACAAGCCGGTCGTTATGCGTTTTGCTGAAGCGGTGAATGATGATGGTACTATTTATACAGCTAATCTTCGTGGCGCAAAGGCTTCCAATATTTACACACCTGCGAAGGATGGCGAATTTACCTGGTGTCCCCGATTTACCTACCAGGGATTTCGGTATGTTGAAGTATCGGGAATCGAGTATATGCCCAAACCCGAGAATTTCGTGGGGAAAGTAAATTATGATGAAATGAAAACTATTGGAAATTTTGAAACCTCCAACACAACCATTAACCAAATTTATCGGAATGCTTATTGGGGAATTAGAGGCAACTATCGTAGCTTTCCTACCGATTGTCCACAACGAGACGAGCGGATGCCGTGGCTTGGAGACCGGGCAACGGGCAGTTACGGTGAAAGTTTTGTTTTTAATCACACGCTTCTTTATGAGAAATGGCTCCGTGACATTAAAGATACCCAAGAGGAAAATGGAAGCCTTCCCGATATCGCACCAGCATACTGGAATTCTTATAGTGATAACATGACTTGGCCTGCCGTCTTTCTCATGTCAGCCAATATGCTTTATGAGCAAAGGGGAGATGTATTCCCCATTCAAGCGCATTATACGGCTATGAAAAAGTGGCTCAGTTACATGGAAAGTCACTTCATGAGAGATTACATAATGACGAGGGATGTGTATGGCGACTGGTGCGTACCTCCGGAATCGCCAGAACTGATTCATTCAAAAGATCCTTTCAGAAAAACAGACGGACAATTACTGGCAACCAGTTTTCATTACTACTTCCTGCAACTGATGTCTAAATATGCCATACTCTGCAATCATCCTGAAGATGTAGATGATTTTGAACTGTTGGCTCAACACGTGAAAAAGGCATATAACGATAAATTTCTGAGCAAAGAAAAGGGGTATTATGGAAATAATACGGTGACAGCTAATTTAGTCTCCCTTATGTTGGATCTTGTTCCTGAAGATTTTCAACAACGGGTATTTCGGAATCTTGTTGGAAAAACTGAAATTGAATATAATGGACATGTTGGGGTTGGACTGATAGGCATTCAATTCCTAATGCGTTGCTTGGAAACCTATGGGAGGAGCGATCTGGCCTACAGGATTGCTACAAATCAAACATATCCAAGTTGGGGCTATATGCTTGAAAATGGGGCCACGACGATTTGGGAACTATGGAATGGTAATACGGCTGACCCTGCCATGAATTCCAGAAACCACGTTATGCTGTTAGGCGATTTCCTGATCTGGTGCTATGAAAATGTAGCGGGCATTAGAACAGATCCGCAAGAAGTGGGTTTCAAAAAAATCATTATGAAACCAAGTTTCCACAAAGGATTGGATTTTGTGAAAGCTTTTACCGAAACGCCATATGGACGGATAAGCAGTGAATGGGAGCATATAGGAAATAATTTAAAGTGGAAAATTGAAATTCCTGCAAATACTTCAGCCGTTGTTACCCTTCCGATAAATTCGGAAGAGCATGTCTTGATCAATGAATTGAAAATGAATAAAATAGAAGGCGTCACCATCGTAAACAAAAAGGAAGGTTTACTTACACTGGTGATTCCTTCTGGGATCTATGAGATCAAAATCAGTAGCAGTGAAACCTGATTAAGACCAATCATACCATGTGTGAAATTGAAAATAAAATGCAAACAGTTATGCAAAAACACGGATTTTTTTTCAAATTATTCTTATCTTTTTGTGGATTGCTTTTCACTTTTTATCTGTCATCTCTTGCTCAAGATAACAAAGACATTTATTGTATGGGAAACGGTAATCTCTGTGTGTATGCCGAAGGAATAAATTTTTTACAAGTATTTGGACCGCCATATAGCACACCTTCCTTTTTTAAGACCGAGCTACAATCTAATGAAATTCAAGTTGTAACAAAAAGAGAACCACGATCAGCTATTTATATTCATACCCTTTATAAAAATGGGGAAAAGATAGGCACAATAACGGATTTTGTGTCCAGTAGTCTAAATTGTCTTTACCGAATTTCTGATTTAAAAGAATCCATATCATTCTCTTTCTCTATTGAAAATCTTCGTAATTCGGTTTCGATCACTGATTATCCGCGACATCTTGAGGAGTTCAAGGTAAATAGCAGCTTCCTAGTATCTGCGCTCCCTGGTGCATTTGTTTATCACGATTATCCCTGTCCTTTTGAGATAAATTATCAAATTTTAAGCAAAGGAGCTGTTCATTTTACCCCAAATAAAAGCAATGGTTATGAATATAATATAGAATTTGGCAAAGGAGAAGGAGTGATGTATATCATCGGAGGTCCTTCTTTCCCTGAGTTAAATGAAAGATTAAGAACTATTTTATCCCAACCTTATAAGGAATTGTTAACTCAAACCCAAAACGATTGGAATGCTTTTCTTGACAGAGGAATAAATTTTTCAAAAATCATCAATGAGAGTAATCAACATAAAACAGAATTGCTTCCCGCCATCAATGATATTGCTATTGCAATGAAGACTCAACAAGGGAAAGAGGGAGGAGTATTGGCTGGTCATTATTACCATTTAGTCTACGTTCGGGATGGATATGGTGTTTCACGAGCCTGGTTGGCTCTAGGTTTTTATGAAGAAGCCAAAAAAATGTTGAATTTTTATTATAGTATTTGGGAAAAATTTGGTTATATCCATAACGCTCAAGCAATAGGTATTCCTGGCATTTTTCACCGACATGAAAACGATGAAGTTGAAATTACAGGTTATCTTTTGATGCAAGCTTTCGATTATCTTGAAAAAACAAAGGATAAGGTATTTATTAAAAAAATTATGCCCCTTTTGGAATGGAGTTGGGAAGTGCAAAAAAAGAATCTCATAGCCAATATGTTACCTTTTAATGGTGATGAAACCTATATTGCAGGGGGTATGATTCCTCGAAAAGTTTTGAATGACGGTTCGGCAGAAGCCACATTACTTTTTATTGAAGGCGGACGTAAATTTCTACATTATCTTTCTCAAGAAAAACTGAAAGATAATGACTGGCTAAACCAAAATACAAGAATACTAAATGAAGTGATAGAAAATTACCGAAAAAATTTTGTAGATGAAGGTCGATTAGTCGTGAATAATCCTAAACGAGCAGAATCATATATTTATCCAGAATATCGTTATGGAGTATGTTTATACCCTGGTCATGGTGGCTATCAAGGAATTCTTAAGCATTACAAGGGTTCACTTTATTTTTGTAAAGAATGCTACGGGAGAGCAGACAACCGAATTGAACCGGAAAAACCGGAGAAATTTTTTCTTCCTTCCGTGTATTTAATGCCTATTTATCTCGGCTCCAACCTTTTTACTAAACAGGAAAAAAATTTAATGTTGAATGAATTAATAACAGTATATGAAAAAACGGGACGCCTTACTATTAATCAACAAGATAACAGGCTATTGGGATACGATTATGGAATGTTTCTTTATGCCCTTACCGAATTTGACCACCCTTTGGCAGCAGAAATTTACAAAAAAATGATGCATTTACGCGATGAAACAGGAACATGGTGTGAATATTATAAAGATGAAAGGCCCAGTGGTTGTCGCTATCGTCCCTGGGAAAGTGGCATTAATATTGAAGCGGCCATTAATTATGTTTTAAAAAATCCAAAATAAAAGTATTCACCCTATCGCAACAGATTCATTAATAATCATTAGTTTCATGAAAATTCCAAGTACACATTATTTAAAGCCTTTCATACTACTTGTAGCTCTCCAGGTAACTTCATTACTAGATGGGTGCCAAGAAAAAACAAATGAGGACACCTCATCCAATGGAATTAAAAATTACTTGAGCTTTCAGCTTTCTTCAGCCCACCACCTTCAAATCAAAAGTGAAAAGCCATATCAATATGAAATGACAACTACTGGAGAAGATCCTTATGTTTACCTAGTCCCTTTGTACTATAAAAATCCCCAAGAAAATGTAGTTCTTACCTTCGAATATCAAAGTACTAAAAGGAATGATTTTTTGCAAATTTTCTTCGCTCCCCCCCTAGACGAAGAAAGATCAATTAAAAGCGAAGGGTTTCCGGAAACAGAAACATGGAAAACTTTTTCAATTGACTTAGGAGAAGCTATTGAAAAATTGGGATGGGGAAATCAAGGTGATTTTTTACGCCTTGATTTTGGTAATGAAGCAAATATTACCCTTCATATTAAAAACATGCAGTTAAGAGCTCGTAACACAAGCGAAGAAGAAGCAGCCAAAAAGCGAGAAGAAAAGCGGCTAAATGACTTATTATTAGAAGAAAATTTAAAGAAATATCTTTCTGCTCAATACGAATCCGCTATTTCTGAGGTAACTATAACTGACACAAAAGTAATTGTTGAAGGAATTGCATCAGGAGAAGGTAATTATAAACTTTGTGAAGTCACCCCTTATGAGGAATTGTTGCTCACATCAGCGTTCCAAGAAGGAATATCTATAAATGATTCCCATTTTTGCATCAAACTCGAACGCTTTGTAAACAAAGAGGGATTTTTGTATGATCGTCTTTTTTCCCGATGGGTAATAGTAAATGAATTAAGTAATAAAATGGTATCCCATGCTCATTATGCCGATAAAATCAATGCTTTTCAAAATGTACCTGCCTCTCAATTAAAAGGAAGAAAAGGAATAGGAGGTTTTGATGTTAGTCGTGGTTTTTTAGAAGATCTTGATGATTTACACATTACGAGTGTTACCGTTAATATTCCTTTTACTTCGTTTATGTATCTTACCTCTCGGCCAAATACTTTCAGTCACAATTATGGAGGAAAAACTTATTACTTCGATAAGGCAGCAATCGATGATTTGGATAAAACATTACAAATAGCTCAACAAAAAGGGATTATTGTAGCTGCTATTATATTGATTCAGAAATCAGAAGAATGTGCCGATTCCGCTATAGGTGAATTATTACAACACCCTGATTATACTTCAGAAGGTATTTTCACGATGCCTAATATGACAACCCCCGCCGGTTTAAATTGTTATGCAGCCGCCCTCGATTTTTTGGCAAGTCGCTACAATCGACCCGACAATGCCTATGGCCGCATTCATTACTGGATAATGCATAATGAAGTAGATGCTGGACTTACATGGACAAACATGGGCGAAAAACCAATGGCTGTTTATATGAATACTTACATTAAATCCATGAGGTTATGTTATAACATTGCACGTTCTTATGATTCTAATGCTCAGGTATTTGCCTCATTTACTCATTCCTGGGCTCAACCTGTAGAGCCGAGATTTTACTCCACAACCGAAATGTTGGAAAATTTATTGCAACATAGTAATGCCGAAGGAGATTTTCAGTGGGGAGTAGCTTATCATTCTTATCCGGAGGATCTAAATGAGCCCCAAACATGGAACGATAAGAATGCAACTTTCAGCATGAATTCTCCTTTGGTCACTTTTAAAAACCTGGAAGTTTTAGATGCATGGATTAAAAAATCCGAAAATAAATTTCATGGAACAATAAAGCGGTCGTTATGGTTATCCGAAAACGGAACCAATTCAAGAACTTATAGTGAAAAAGATTTAGCGGAACAGGCTGCTGGAGCAGCATATGCATGGAAAAAATTAAAATACCTCAACGGCATCGATGCTATGCAATGGCATAATTGGATCGATAATCGATATGAGTTCGGATTACGCATCGGTTTGAGACGATTTCCCGATGATGAAGAAGATCCGGGAGGCAGGAAACCGGTTTGGTTTGTTTACCAAGCTGCAGATACGGAACAAGAAGATGGGGTTTTTGAAAAATATAAGCCCATCATCGGCATACAAAGTTGGAATGAAGTCCACTATAATGAACCGATATATTAATTAAAAATGATAAAACTATCCTTTGTAATTCTCAACATAAAAACAATAAAACTGCCGAAAAATGAAAAATAAGTTCTTATTATTAATTATTCTTTTCTTTTCTAATGAAGCAGGGATAAGCTTTGCTCAAGAAGAAAAAAGCAAAACTTCTTGCTACCGCAAAGCCAGCTATGCGAACGAATTTGTTATGTTAAAAAATGATTTTATTGAATTCGATTTTTTTAAACGCACCAGCGGTTGGGGATGGGGAGAAATTTATACTCCTTCCGGAAAATTGATGGGTGTTATGGAACACTTAGGAGAATTAAAGATCCATGATCAAGATGTTCCAATGAAATTTGAATCAGATATATATACAAAAAAGAAAACCACAGAAGGCGAATCTTTAATATTTAATATAAAATCTCAAGTTATTCGTAAAATGCTAAACAATACATCCTTCGAAAACTGGATGCACTACCCATTAGATGAACCTGCTATTACTGGTACCGTCACAATCACACTTGTTTCTGATTCTCCACTGGTAAAGTTAAGTTATAATCTAATCGCAACAGGTAATTATTATGCACATTATATTCGTGGCCCATGGATAAAAGTAGGAGAGTCATCATTTGGTATAAAAAAAGACGACGCGATTCTGCCAGGAGTTGATTGGGCTATTAATGAGGAATGGACTAGTGGCACTGATTTTTTTAAGGATCCCTGGGCATTGCGGGTGGTCCCCCATCCTAATAAGGTAGCCATTCCTCTCATGGCAATTAGCTTTCAGGGCGATGGAATTGGCTTGTCATGGGATCCTATTCAAGTGACCTCTCGTTGGTTTAATTATCGATCCTACCATGCCCAACCTGTATTTGCATCTCCCAATTTTGTCGATCGAAGAAATAACAGCTTAATAGGACTAATGATTCCTGACGCTTCCATTGAAGGGCATGAAAATGAAATTTATGCAAACGTGCCTCTGGAATTGAAAAAAGGACAAGAAATCAATTTTGAAGCAGAATTATGGCTGAGTAAGGGAAATAGCATGAATGTAATTATTGATTGGATAAAGCGTCATGGTCTTCCTGAACCGCCATCCCCGAAGTGGACGTATGAAGAAACTTTGAAACGAATTGCCAGTGCTTATAATACCAATATGTGGCATGATGGTAAAGGATTTGGAATTATTCAAGGGAAGAGTGAGCAAATCGGGAAAGCACCAAATTTTTTAGTTCGTTACGCGCAAGAGCATAAGAATACTCAACTTGGTAAAGAACTCCTTGCAAAAATGAAAATCATAGGACAAAACTTTGACAATAATAATGACATCAAAATGAATTCTAAAGAAGAAAAACAAAAATTGATTAAAGAGGGAGAGTACTTATTAGAGTTGCAGCAGACAAATGGATCCTTTGCTTTCAATCCAAATGGGCAACATTATCGTAAAGATGATTTTAAAGTAGCTTCTACTTTGATAGAACCTATGGGACAAGAAGGAGAAACTGCACTCGATATAACGATATTGCCAGCAACTGAACTCTTGGAAATCGGACAGAAAACTGGAGATTCACGATTTCTTATCGCCGCTAAAAAAGGATTTGACTTTTGTATGTCTATGAAGCGGCCTGAAGGCGGCGATTTTTGGGAATGTCCCTTACATGCAGCTAATCTCCTAGCGGCTGGTCACGCAGCGATCGGCAATTATTTAGCTTATCAGCAATTTAACGATTTAAAATATAAAGAAAAAGCTATTTATTGGATTCGTTCTCTTCTACCTTTTACACACCTTTGGGAAACTAAAAACATTAAAATGCTCTATAATACAAAGCCTGTATTTAGTTCAAGTGACTGGTATTTCGCTAATTGGGTAAGAGATCATGTACAGTGGGAAGTTTTATCTGTGTTCAATGAATCATCAGCGAAAGGAATAGACTGGCATGAAATCGATCCAGAAATCGACTGGATGCGCTATTACAAAGGAATTGTCAATGCTGCTATCCGCTGGCTAAACATCCATACCGATCAAAACTGGCGGCCACATAACATTCCTGAAAGTTATGACGATTATCAACAAGGTAAATATGATTATTGTTTCCCTGATACACATAACAGCATAACAGGAAATTATGGTGGAATGTTTATTCAGCCGATAGCAATCGCAGAGAATATATATTTTATAAAAGATAAAGAAATAAAAATAAAAAAAGCAATCAATAAATAATTTCAAATCAATTAACAATAATAACAATGAAAGAAGTAAATCTACTAAAATTAATTATTTTGATGTCGATGTGTGGCCTTTGCTTTTGCAACTTAAGGGCACAATTTATTGACAGTGATCAGTGGGCTGCCGAAGATGCGTTAAGTAGAAAAGTAGCTAATTTTTCTGAAGCTGGAGAAAAAAGGAACAATAAGTTTGTGGCTATGTTTTACTGGACATGGCATCAAGGAAATGACGACACTACATTACAGGTAAAAAATATTACAGAAATCGTCAGGAAAGATCCATTAGCAATGAAAGATTATAATCATCCTGCGTGGGGCGATAGAAAACCCGGTTTTTTTTATTGGGAACAACCTTTATTGGGCTATTACAAAACCACCGATTCGTGGGTATTACGTAAACATGCAGAAATGCTTGCCGACGCGAAAATAGATGCTGTTTTCTTTGATTGTACCAATGGCAGCATTACCTGGGAAGAATCTTATGAAGCGCTGATGAAAACGTGGGACCAAGCTCAAAAAGACGGAGTAAATGTCCCTAAAATCGCCTTTATGTTGCCTTTTTCACCTGCACCTCATTCTCTTGTATCGTTAAGACAGCTCTATCGGGATATATACAAACCCGGAAGATATAAAAATTTGTGGTTTATGTGGAAAGGGAAACCTTGTATTATGGCTTATCCTGATAATTTAACGGATTCCAATGAAGATCAAGAAATTGCTCATTTTTTTACCTTTAGACCGGGCCAGCCGGATTATGTAAATGGTCCGAATAGAAATGATCAATGGGGATGGCTGGAAAACTATCCTCAACATGGCTACGTAAAAAACAAAGATGGCAGTTTTGAACAGGTGCCGGTCGGAATAGCTCAAAATGCCGGACCTTTAACAGATGGCCATTGCAGTGCTTTCAATCTACCCGGAACTTATGGGCGCGATTTTAGTAAACGAAATGGATTCGACCCGCGAGTAGACGGATACCTTTATGGGTGGAATTTTTCTGAACAATGGGACAGAGCATTTGAATTGGATCCTGAATTGGTTTTTGTAACCGGATGGAATGAATATATTGCAGGTCAGTGGTTGCCCATGGATGGTTGGACAGGCTATCCCTTTTCTTTTGTTGATCAGTTTGATTGGAAACGTAGTCGCGATATTGAGCCCAACAAAGGATGGGGTGATCGGGGTGATGTATATTACCTACAATTGGTTGACTATGTCCGCCAATTTAAAGGAATGTCACCTCCCGAAAAGATATCGGACCCCATTACTATCAAAATAGGAAAAGTAGATAGTTGGGTAGGGGTCTATCCTTATTTCAAACATTATAAAGGAAATTCCATGCACCGTAATCATGAAGGAAGATGCGATCAGTATTATATTAACAATAGTGGTCGAAACGATATTATAGGGGCTAAAGTTGCCCGTGATGGCCAAAAGATTTATTTTTATGTGGAAACAGCAGAAAAACTCTCCCCTTCCACTGATCGCAATTGGATGATGTTATTGATAGATATTGATCGTGATAAATCCACGGGATGGCAGGGTTATGATTATATTGTTAATCGAGTTAACCCCAGAGGCGGAAAGGTTGTTGTAGAACGAAATGTAGGGAATCGGTGGGAGTGGAAAACAATTGCCGAGACAAAATTTGGTGTAAATGGCAATAAACTGGAATTGGAAATTCCACGAAACGTTCTGAATTTAGATCAAGGTCGTCTTATCGATATTGAATTTAAGTGGAATGATAATATGCAGGAAATTGGCAATATTATGGATTTTTATGTCAACGGTGATACAGCCCCAGGAGGGCGTTTCAATTTTGTTTATTCTGAAAAATAAAATAAATTCAATGAGTAATGAATAAAATAATAGGTTTAATAATAAGTATATCAATGTTTTTTGGAATACTTTCGTGTTCCGGAAAAAAGAATGAAATTTCTTATGAGGCACTACAAAACGGCTTCACTATACCGCCTGATTCCATTCAAACCAGCGTATATTGGTACTGGATATCGGGCAACATTTCAAAAGAAGGCGTTATCAAGGATTTGCACGCAATGAAAAAAGCCGGCATCAACAGGGCATTCATCGGAAACATTGGCCTGGATGATGTTCCCACAGGGACTGTAAAATTATTCAGTGAAGAATGGTGGGAAATTCTTCACGCCGCTCTTAAAACCGCAACGGAATTGAATATTGACATCGGTATTTTTAATTCGCCCGGATGGAGTCAATCGGGAGGGCCATGGATAGAACCGGAAGAAGCAATGCGCTATCTTGCTTCATCGGAATTACGAGTAAAAGGGCCACAAAAATTCAGTGCGAAACCGGAAAAACCTGCAGAACCCTTTCAAGACATAAGAGTGATCGCATTCCCCGTTCCTGCTGAATATGACCATACCCTTAGTACATGCAATGCATCGATTACTTCTAATCCTTCCATAAAAAATCTTTCTCTCATCACCGATGGAAACTGCGAAACCGGAATTAATTTACCACCGGAAAATGAATTTATAATTGATTTCGATTCGCATGAGCCTTTCACCCTCCGAAGTCTTTCCATTTACCCGAACAAACATCCTATACTTGCAACCGCAACTCTTCAGTTAAAAGAAGCTGATAATTCTTTCCGTTCGGTGTGCGACTTTGAAATTAATAGATCCAATCCGGCTTTGAATGTCGGATTCAATCCATATGCTCCTATTGTAGTATCTTTTCCCGAAATAACCGCAACCTCTTTTCGTCTGGCAATAAAAAATGCCAATCCGGGTAGCGGCATTTCCGAAATCGTTCTTTCGTCCTCTCCTCGAATAGCGTATTATGCCGAAAAGACCTTATCCAAAATGCATCAAACACCGTTGCCTTATTGGGATGCCTACAAATGGCCAACTCCTCCGGAAGTTGGAAACAAATCGTTAATGGTGGATGCTTCACAAGTTATCGATATTTCCACATATTTATCGGAAGACGGAACATTGACATGGGATGTTCCGGAAGGCGAATGGGTTATCCTGCGAACAGGCATGACGCCCACCGGTACCACCAATGCTCCTGCTCCACCGGAGGCTACCGGTTACGAAGTGGATAAAATGAGCCGGGAACATATTGAAAAACACTTTAACAGCTACATAGGTGAAATTCTGAAGCGGATTCCGGAAGCCGATCGAAAAACTTTTAAAGTAGTAGTGATGGACAGCTATGAAACCGGAGGACAAAATTTTACGGATAACTTTTTAAATGAATTTAAACAACATTATGGTTATGACCCCCTACCCTTTCTTCCGGCTTATTATGGTATACCTGTAAACAATTCGCAAGAATCCGATCGTTTTTTATGGGACTTGCGACGTCTGATAGCCGATAAAGTGGCTTACGATTATGTGGGAGGACTAAGAAGTGTAAGCCACAAATACGGATTAACTACTTGGCTTGAAAATTATGGACATTGGGGCTTCCCCGGCGAATTTTTAATGTATGGTGGCCAATCGGACGAAATTGGAGGTGAATTCTGGAGCGAAGGTGATTTAGGTGACATCGAAAACCGTGCCGCCACTTCTTGCGGACATATTTACGGTAAAAACAAGATTTCGGCGGAATCGAATACTTCTGCAGGAAATTCGTTTGCCCGCTATCCAGCCGTAATAAAACAACGGGCTGACCGATTTTTTGCCGAAGGAATCAATAACACACTCCTTCATGTTTACATCAGTCAACCCTACGAAGATAAAAACCCGGGGGTAAATGCGTGGTTTGGTACCGAATTTAACCGAAAAAATACTTGGTTCTCCCAAATCGACATATACATTACTTACTTGAAAAGAGTGAATTTTATGCTTCAACAAGGATTAAACGTAGCCGATGTGGCCTATTTTATTGGTGAAGATGCTCCCGTGATGACCGGTATAACGGATCCTCCATTGCCGGTGGGTTACCAATTCGACTATATCAATGCCGAAGTTATAGAGAAATACATGACCGTAAAAAATGGTCTCCTCACTCTGCCACATGGTACACAATATAAAATTTTGGTATTGCCCAAATTGGAGACCATGCGGCCAGAATTGCTGATAAAAATTAAGCAGTTGATTCGTGAAGGAGCAATCGTGATGGGACCACCTCCCGAACGATCCCCCAGTTTGCAAAATCAGCCTGAAGCTGATCGTCAGATTCAATCGATGGCGAAGGAAATTTGGGGCGAGGTAGATGGCGTGAATATAAAATCAAAAAAATTTGGGAAAGGAATGATTTTGAACGGCCTCAACATGCAAGAAGCTTTTGCGTTGATAAACTGTATTCCCGATTGTCAATTGCCTCAGGACAACAGTATTCATTACGGTCACCGCACTTTAGGGAATGGAGAAATCTACTTTCTTTCCAATCAAACCGATGAGGAACAAATCGTTTATCCCGAATTCAGAATTACGGGTAAACAACCGGAACGTTGGGATCCTATTACGGGCTCCATTCGCCCTCTTTCTGCTTACGAATTAAAAGAAGAAACCACAATTGTTCCATTAAAACTGGCACCTTTTGAAAGTATATTTGTGGTTTTCTTTAAAAAAGCCGAACAATCTTCCACAAAAGCTTTAGAAGCCAATTTTCCCAAACCGGAAGTGATTGCAAAATTGACCGGCCCTTGGACTGTGATTTTTGATTCTTCCCAACGTGGACCGGAAAAACCTGTGATTTTTGAAAAATTACAAGATTGGTCTACTTCATCGGATAACCGCATTAAATATTACTCGGGAACAGCCTTTTATAACAAAAAATTCCATCTTGACGAATTGCCCGGTGAAGGAAAAATTTTCCTTAACCTGGGTGAATTGGCAGCAATGGCAAAAGTATATGTTAATGACAAATACGCGGGTGGTGTGTGGACCTCTCCCTGGCAGATTGATATTACAAATTTGGTAACAAAAGGGGAAAATAACCTGAAAGTGGAAGTGGTAAATACGTGGGTCAACAGGCTAATCGGTGATTTAAACTTACCGAAAGAGCAACGGAAAACATGGTGTTCTGTAAATTCACATACAGCGGATAGTCCCTTACAACCTTCGGGTTTATTTGGTCCTGTAATTATTTCAAGTGTAAAATACTAATTATACAAACAAAAATGAAAAGTAAATTTTTTTTTCATAAATATAACTTATTTATTATTATACTAATAGGGTGTCTAATGCCTCTTTTTGGATTTGCAAAAGATAAAAAAGGTCATGAAAATCAAAAAGCTGATAACTCCTTCGATGGTGCAGATGAAAAATATTATCGCGACATTTATCCGGATACTTGGGTTGCAACCGATGCCTTGGGACGTGAAATGCCCTCTTATTCTGAGGTCGGACCGGTAAAAAAAGACCAACGACGCGTAGTGGGTATTTTTTATGTTACCTGGCATACGCAGGATAAAATCAAGATGGAACAACCCTATCGAGCGAATGTAAACAAAATTCTTCATACTGATCCATCAGCAAGAATGGATACAAACCATAAACTTTGGTACACCAATAGTTATCATTGGGGAAAACCCGAATTAGGCTATTTTCTGAGTCAGGATGAATATGTGATCAGGAAAGATATGTCCATGCTTGCCGATGCGGGGGTAGATGTTTTGGTAATGGATGTAACCAATGCGGTGTGCTATTGGGATGAATGGGATGTGATCTTCACAACCATGCAAAAAATGAAAGAGGAGGGAAATAAAGTCCCGAAATTTATTTTCTGGGCTTTCAATGGTCCTGTTATTACCGTAGTTCAAAACCTCTACGATCGAATATATAAAGAGAAAAAATATAAAGATCTTTGGTTTTACTGGGATGGAAAACCACTCTTACTTTACAACGCCACCCCTACTTTCGACGCTAACCGAGGAGGAATACAGCATCCCAATCCTCATTACGATCCAAAAGCAATAACTGACCCCTCTCATCCTCATTATCAAGACCCGAATTATACAGAAGAGTTTTATAAAGACTACACCCGGGAAGTAAAAGACTTCTTTACACTACGTACCATGTGGTGGGGCTATTATGAATGGGGAGGTAAAAGATTCGTGGGAACGGAAGACAACTGGAGTTTCGGATACAATATGGCTGATCCAAGAGTAAAATCTATGAAACCCGAAGAATTATTATCTACACACAAGGGCAAACGAGAACAAGCAGCCGTAACGCCTGCACAACATCCTGTTACTATGACTAAAGAAAATATGGGAGTAGGTAAATCGTGGTCAAGGCAGTATGGCGAACCCAAACTCAATGACTACGATTTACCCGATTCAGCATATGTTCCTTGGTTGAAGAAAAAAGTAGCGCATCCCGAAGGTTATGGCATTTACTTTCAAGAACGATGGAATGAAGCTATTAACAGCAATCCTGAATTTATTTATATCAATGATTGGAACGAGTGGACAGCAGGAAAATATCAACCGGAAGGAGGAGGAACAATCCCTTGGTTAGGACGCAACAATCCTTTTTATTTTGTGGACCAATATAATCCTGAATTCAATCGAACAATTCAACCTATGAAAGGGGGTTATACAGACAACTATTATATGCAAATGGCACAAAACATTCGACGTTACAAAGGGATACGCCCAATACCCCGACAAAAAGGGTACCATGAAATAAAAATCGACGGGAATTTCTCGGAATGGAAAGAAATAACAAACGAATTTAGGGATACTCGAAATGATGTCTTCCACCGCGACGCATTGGGTTATGCGGGTAAGCATTATGTGAATGAATCAGGAAGAAACGACATTATTACAAGCAAAGTCGCTGTGGACAGTAAAAATCTATATTTTTATGTAGAAACATCGAATAAAATTACCGCCCATACAGACAAAAATTGGATGTTGCTGTTTATTGATGCCGACAATGATTCAAAAACCGGATGGTACGGTTATGATTTTGTTGTCAACAAGAATGTTATCGATAACAATACCACAACAATTAGTAAATACGATGGTACAAATCCTTATTATCAGTGGGTTGGAATAGGGACACTTGAATATCGGTATGTTGACAACGAGTTAGAAGTAGTTATTCCCAGAGAACTGCTTAAACTTACAGGTGATAATTTTACAATTGATTTTAAATGGGCTGATAATCCTGAGGAGCTGAAAGATCCGATTTCTCTTTGCATAAACGGGGATACAGCTCCAAATAGAAGATTTAATTATCGATTGATTTGGGAAAAATAAAATTCATTATGCGATGGAAAAAAATAATTTAAAAAAAGTCTTTAATTTTTGTGCGATTTTAATTGTTTTATTTGTAGGGATTCCTTACCAGGGAATCTCTCAACCTTTAGCAGGCACTGATGAACTTGGCCGTATATTACCTTTAAATGATGAAGTAGGAAATCCTAAAAAAAATCGTCAGGTAGGCATTTTCTATTTTTTGTGGCAGGGGGATCCAACGTCTCCTACATCAGCATATTTTTGGGATCTGAGCAAAATTATTCCTGAACATCCAGAAGTACTTGAAGACAGGGATAATAGATATTGGGGTTCCGAAAATTATGGCTTTTATTATTTCTGGGGTAAACCTCTATATGGTTATTATCGTGGGGACGATTATTGGGTACATTTGCGCAACATGCAGTTATTAACTGACGCAGGCATAGATTTTGTTGTAATAGATGCTACTAACGCTTTAACTTATCCCAAACAATCGGAGGCTCTTATGAGCGCAATGGATAAGATCAGGGCTCAGGGGAAGAATCCTCCTAAAATTGTATATTATACGAATACTTCCTCAGGAAAAACAATGCAAGAAATTTATGATAATTTTTATAAACCCAGCTCGCCCTATTATCATCCGGCATGTTGGTATTATTTAGATGGAAAGCCATTGATTATTGGCATTTCAAAAGAAGCTATCGAACACGACTATCATGCTTTTTTTACTTATCGTGAATCACAATGGCCCAATGAACCTCAAAAAATAAATGGCTGGCCCTGGATTTCTTTTACACGCCCGCAAAAAGTACATTACAATGATCGAGGAGAAGCGGAAATTATCAATGTCTCGGTTTCTCAGCATCCAAACCCTGCTGCAGGAATGGGAGGAGCTGCATTTTATGGGAACCGTGACAATTGGGGACGGAGTTATCGACATGGATCACACGGTAATCCCCAAACAGATATTGTTTATGGATATAACTTTCAAGAGCAGTGGGATTACGCTTTGCAACAAGATGTTCATTTTATATTTATTACCGGTTGGAATGAGTGGATTGCGGGAAGATGGCCGAGTACTGATGGAAATCCTGAACATTCCTATTTCTGCGATCAGGCTAGCCCAGAGTACAGTCGTGATATTGAACCAACCCGCACGGCAGGATTAAACGATAACTATTATATGCAGATGGTTACTAACATTCGCCGTTACAAGGGAATTGAACCCCAACCTCAATCGAGTGATACGATATCCATTAAAAATTTTAGCGATTGGAAAAATGTTTTGCCTGTTTATACAGATTATATTGACGATGCAAAACCACGTTATCATCCTGGAGCCCAATCTAATCCGGCAGTAATTTACACCAATTGTACAGGAAGAAATGATCTTTATAAAATGAAGGTAGCACGTAATACACATGATCTTTTCTTTTATGCCGAAACCACAGAGAATATTACTGGAGAGCGCACAGAAAATTGGATGCAACTTTATATCGACATCGATAGAAATGTCAAAACAGGAGGGCAAGGATACGATTACAGGATTATTGAAGGAAATAAAATCCAGATATGGGATAACAAAAAATGGGTGACTATTTCCAAAACCACATTTATGGTTGATAAAAATAAGCTTATGATTACGGTTCCCTTTCAAATCCTTCGGATCGAAAATCAACCTATCAATATTGAATTTAAATGGTGTGATAATATGCAAAATTATAATGATCCATTGGAATGGTATATTAATGGTGATGCTGCTCCTGGCGGACGTTTTAATTATATTTACTCCCCAGCGAAATGAAAAAGATGCTTTTAAATAATTTAAAAATTCTATTTCTCATTCCTTTAATTGCAACTTCCCTATTTTGTTCAAGTAATCATCATCATGATCTTATTGTGAAAAACCTGATGTGTAATGAGATGGAAAATCCTGTTGGAGTCGAAAATCCGTTGCTTAGTTGGAAAATTTACACTGATAAAGAAGGAATAATGCAAAATGCATGGGAAATAGAAATAGCCTCTGACAGCAATCTACTTGTTCGGAGTAAGGCTGATATTTGGAAATCCGAAAAACAGATTTCAGATATGCAATTTAACATAAAACCTTTTATATCTGATCTTTCAAGTGCAACCCAATACTTTTGGCGAGTACGTATTTGGGATAATAAAGGGAGGATAAGTAAGTGGAGCAATCCGGCACACTTCACAACCGGTTTACTAAATAAAGAAGCATGGGAAGCAAAATGGATTACCTCATCAGATACCACTTCTTCAATAATGTCGCTTCCTTATTTTTGCAAAGTATTTGAACCTTTTCGTAAAAATGGTTCTCCTCAAAGAGCATTAGTCTTTCTGAGTGGATTAGGAAGTTGTGAATTATACATAAATGGAATAAAGGTTGATTCTACCCGTTTTTTTGATCCTGCTCAAACCAATTATGAACAATATGCTTTTTATTCTTCATTTGATGTAACAAATTTTTTAAAAGCGGGAAAGAATACAATTGGGGTTTTACTTGGCAATGGATGGTTCTCCCAGCAAGAAGCTTGGAATGGGGCTCCTTTTAGTTATGGAAACCCCATGTTTCGTCTTCAATTAGTAGCACAATATAGTGACCATACCAATGAAGTTATATTGATAAGTGACGAAAATTGGAAATGGATAGAAAGCCCTATTTTAAAAACGAACGTTTATTTAGGCGAAACACATGATGCGCGCAAAGAAATAAAAGGATGGCCTGAAATCAATATTGAAGATAAAAAGTGGAAAAATGCAATACTAACTAATAATAATATTCCCCCACATCTTAGGTCTCAGCAGATAAATCCCATTCGCAAAAAAGAAGTAATCCAAGCACAGAAAATGTGGCAAAATTCATCTGGAAATTGGGTATTCGATTTTGGAATAAATAAATCCGGAATCCCATATTTGGAGACACAACAACCACCAGGCACATCACTATCTATCCGTATTGCCGAGGAAATAAATGAAGATAGTACCCTTGATTTTTCTACTCTTGGTTGGAAACATCATGGAAAAATATTTGAATATAGATATATTTGTAAGGGTAACAAAAAAGAAAAATGGTCACCCAAATTTTCTTATCATGGATTCCGGTATGCTGAAATTTCCGGTTTAATCGGAAAGCCCGATTTATCGACCCTACGAATGATTGCTGTTAATACTGATATAAAACAGACTGGTTATTTCGAATGTTCAAATTCGCAGATTAATAAACTCCATAAAATTGCTGTGCAAACAGTACTTAACAATTTAGATGGTATTCCAACCGATTGCCCCAATCGTGAAAAGTGCGGATGGCTTGGTGATACTCATGCTTATGCAAAAATGGCCAACTTGAACTTTCAAATGAACAATTTTTGGAATAAATACTTGGATGACATCCGTTCGGGAGCAGTTTATGAAGAAAAAAATGCCCTTTTTCACGAACGATATAACACTACTTTTTATAATGGTACAAAACCTGCAGGCATACCTTACATGATTGCTCCAGGAAAAAGACGCTGTGGAGTTGCTTCTCCCGATTGGGGAACAGCAGTTGTTCAGCTTCCTTGGTGGCTTTATGTTTACTATGGCAATAAAAAGATATTGGAAGAATTTTACCCTGATATGAAACGATGGACGGATTATGTCTCATCCTTAGGTTCTGATACTGCAAGAACCTATAAATATAACAAAAACACAAAATACATTATTTATCAAGGTCTTGGTGATTGGTGCCCTCCCAAATATCCAACAGACATTAAAACTCCTGTCGAATTCACCTCTACTGCTTTTCATTATTTGGATGTAACTATTATGGAAAAGGTGGCTCGTATTCTTGACAAAAATAGTGATGTTGAAAAATATGCCAAACAAAAAAAATTGATTGCAAACGAAATGAGGAAATATTTATTTGATCCCCAAAAAAATACATTTGGAAGTCAAACTGCTGATGTAATGGCACTCGATTTTAAGCTTGTGCCGGAGGATAAAATAAAGGCAATGGCCGATGCCATTGCACGCAATATGGAAGAAACAAGCGATAGTTTTATGAATTGTGGTATTTTCGGATTAAGCCGAATTGGAAGTGTGCTGGCCAGGAATGGTAATAGCGATGCTGCATGGAAATTGTTTTCCAAAACCGGAGAAAGCAGTTTTGGGTGGATGTTGGATTCCGTGGGTGCTACCACATTATGGGAAACGCTCCCCATAAATAAATTATCCCAACAACTAGCAAAAGAAGCTTCCCACAACCATGCAATGCAAGCAGGATATGATGTGTTTTTTTATGAAGATATTGCTGGAATTCGTCCTGATACATCAGGATATGGATTTAAAGTAATCCGATTCGATCCTTTATTAATGGATTATCTGTCTTGGGCTAAAGCAAGCGTTGAGTCTCCTTATGGAACAATCGTAAGCAACTGGAATAATAAACCAGATGAATTAGTGTGGTACATTAACATCCCTCCCAATTCTTCAGGCTTAGTTGCTTTGCCAAACAATAAGACATTAATAATCAACAATAAAATATTAAACAAGAAGAAATATGTTCCCATTCAAAATACGGGCTGCAAAACACTGTTTTGTTTTCCTTCCGGGAGTTTTTACATCAAGGTACTGAAATAATTAATAATCAATGTTTTAAAAGCAATAAAGATGCTATATAAAATCTCGATAACCCTAAAATATATGGTGATAAAAACGAAGTTTTTTCTTGCTTATGTCCTAATTTTTTTATTAAATGGCAATATTTTTCCACAAAATCCCATTGTCCCTCCCGGCATTTATATCGCCGATCCCACGGCGCGGGTTTGGGATGACGAAAAAATATATGTCTATGGTTCGTGCGACGAAAGTTCTAATTATTATTGCTCGTGGCATTACGACATATTGGCTTCAGACGATATGAAAAAGTGGAAATTATATCCGGATCGTTTTTCTTCTGAAGGTGAAAACGATGCTATTCCTTACAGTGATGATTTGCTATATGCTCCCGATTGCTGGTTTAAAGACGGCAAATATTACTTATATTACTGTTTGGCTAATGATACTTTAACGGAAGGGGTAGCCGTTTCCACCTCTCCGACAGGTCCCTTTACCCATGGTACAAATATCGAAGTGGGAAAATACCATGAAATAGATCCTGCCGTTTTTGTGGATGATGATGGACAAGGCTATTATATATGGGGGCAGTTTAGTCTGAAAATTGCCAAACTAAAACCCAATATGAAAGAAATCGAACTTTCTTCGATAAAAGAAGATGTGCTTACAGAGAAAGAACATTTTTTTCATGAAGGCGCATTTCTTACGAAACGAAATGGGATTTATTATCTGGTCTATACTCATATGGGACGAGCAGATAGACCTACCTGCATTGGATATTCGACGAGTACTTCTCCTACAGGTCCGTATAAATACAGAGGTGTAATTATCGACAACGACCATTGTGATCCAGGTAATTGGAACAATCATGGCTCATTGGTTGAATACAAGGGAAAATGGTATGTTTTTTACCATCGTTCCACTCATGGCTGTAAAAGTATGCGCAAAGCTTGTGTCGAACCGGTTCATTTTAATGAGGACGGCAGTATAAATGAAGTAGAAATGACATCACAAGGTGCCAGCGGATCTTTAAATCCATTACAGAAAATTGAAGCGGAATGGGCTTGTCTTTTATATGGAAACGTGCGCATAGAGGCATTCTCACAAAATGAAGAAAGGTTGGGCAAAATCAGAAACGGTGATTGCGTAGGATATAAATATTTCGATTTTCGAAAAGGTGTTAAGCGAATAAAAATGCGGATTGCTCCGGGAGCAAATCCAGGTAAAATTGATATTGCGATCGATAACAGTTGGGGACCATCCATAGGGACAATCGATGTTCCCGGTGGCGGCAATTTAAAAAATTGGCGAACGTTTTTCTGCAATATATTGCCAGTGGACGGAATCCGGGCACTTTGGTTGCGTTTTAGTGGAGATAGCGACGACATTCTCCATATTGATAACTTTCAATTCGAAAAATGACTCCTCATAAGCATCTAAAAAATACATAAAAGTTTTTAGCAAGTTGATGAGAATAAAAAGAAATTATAATAAGAATTAAATTTTTAAATTATGAAACGAGAAGCTTTTAAAATGTATTTGAAATCGGGCTATGAAGCCGAATATGAAAAAAGGCATAATGAAATTTGGCCAGAAGTGAAACAGCTACTGAAAGATAGCGGCGTTTCCGATTATTCTATTTTTTTGGATAAGGGAACCAATATCCTGTTTGCAGTTCAAAAGACCGAAGGGGATGCTTCTTCACAGGATTTGGGTGATAACCCTATTATACAAAAATGGTGGGCTTATATGGCAGATATCATGGAAACAAATCCCGACAACTCTCCTATTTCTATCCCTCTAAAAGAAGTATTTCACATGGACTAAGAGTAAAAAAATTGGAGTATCTTAACCCTCGAAAAACCGAGTAGCAAAAAATAAAATGAAAAATATTGCTTCTAAAAGATTATTAGCATGCTTATTGCCCTTTTTGGCATTGACATCTCTTTCACAAAAAATTTTTTCGGCGACAATTATTTTAACAAGTGATGAACAATTAGACATGCTTTTAGATCCCAACGCCAAAATTGATCTTTCCACCGGATTAGTAAAATATTATGCCAGTTTACGGGAAATTTGTGAAGAGGCACAAAAAAGAAGCGATAAAGTGCTAACCATTGCTTTTGACGAATTTTTCAGGCAATATCGTGATCATCTGGGTACTCAACGTTCACTTACCCCTGATATGGATGAATACATTGAAAAAATAAAAGTAATCAATGATTTTGCCGCAAAATATGATATGGGGATCGGATTGAGTTTGTTAACTCCATTGGAAGTTGGCAATGCCTTTATCAAAGAAACCGGCCAATCAGGAAAATGGTTGCTAATTGAAAGGAATGATTAATAGTTTCTTGAAATAGGAAATTATCGCATCATTCGTAAATTCAAAGAATAAACACATGAAACTATTAAACAATTTTTACATTATGAGAGATATTTTTTTATCCTTTTTAATGATTGCTATTTTATTTGTAGGGAATGCCATCCATGTTTCTGCACAACAGCAGCAACAAGTGATTAAAGTAACGGATGCTTTAAAGCCTCTTCCTCAAGGATCATCCTTACTTCAAGGATATATAGGACAAAAACTTGATTCTTGTATTCAAAATAGCATTGTAAAGAAAGATTATCAATTATATATTCAGCCTTTTGCTCTTCATAGTGACGATAAAGGCGAATTCAACGAATTCCAAGGAGAATTTTGGGGTAAATGGTTTACATCGCTAGCGTTGGCATATAATTATCAACCAACCGATACTCTTCGACAAATTATGGATGCCGCAGTGTTGGAATTAATGAAAACTCTGGGGAAAGATGGGCGTTTAAGCAGTTATTCACAAGATTTTGGCGATTGGGATATCTGGGGAAGAAAATATGCTCTTTTGGGATTGATTGCTTATCATGTTCAAACAGGAAATAAGGAAACACTGACGAGTGCGTGTCGTGCGTTAGATAATTTAATTTCCGTTGCTGGCCCAGGGAAAAGAAAATTAACCGAAACAGGATTATCGTTGTTGGAAGGACTACCATCCTCCTCTATTTTGGAGCCCGTCGCATTAATTTACCAATTAACGGGTAACCAGAAATATCTCGATTTTGCCAGATACCTTGTTTCCTTATGGAGTGAACCTAATCAATACACTCAGAAAGGGATGCGATTGATTGAAGATGCTATTGACAATGTTGATCCTCTTAAAATTTCCACTCCCAAAGGATACGAACAAATGTCTTGTTTCGAGGGACTTTGTGAGCTGTATCGGGCAACTGGAGATAAATACTACTTGAATGCAGTGGTCAATTATGCGAAAAAAGTATTAGAAAAGGAAATAATGATCGTAGGTTCCGGATCCAGTTGTGAACTTTGGTGTGATGGAGCTAATCGTCAGACTGAGCTATTAGAAATGCCTATGGAAACATGCGTAACTGTAACGTGGATTAAATTATGTTACCAACTTCTTCGTTTAACAGGAGATCCCATGTGGGCTGATGAAATGGAAATCACTTTATATAATTCATTGCTCGGAGCTATGGTGGCAAATGGGAATTGGTGGGCATATTTTTCTCCTTTAATAGGAGAACGTATGCCAAGCCCCCTGCAAGTACCAAGTTGTCAAACCAGTTGTTGTGTAGCAAATGGACCAAGGGGTTTATTGACAGTTCCGCAATGGTCAGTTATGGAAGGGGGAAATGGCCCTGTTATTAATATTTATACCTCAGGAAAATGGAAATATTGTTTACCATCTGGAAATGAACTCGAACTGATCCAAAAAACAAATTATCCGAAAACAGATCAAATTGAAATAACCATCGAACAAAAAAAGTCAACATTTTATACGATTAGCTTACGAATCCCATCATGGAGTAAAAAAACGAAAATACAGATCAATGATGATACAATCAGTTGCACGGGAAGCGGATACTTTAAATTAGCCAGAGAATGGAAAAATGGAGATAAAATAAAATTGACATTAGATTTGCGAGGAAGAATTTTGACTGCACCTGGGGATAAAAACCAGTTAGCCATTATGCGTGGACCTATTGTTCTTGCTTTGGATAACCGATTTATAAAAGAAGAAAATAAAAATCTGTGGTTATTTACCGATCAATTTATATGGAAACATGATAAAGGATGGAATATCGATTATGTTTTATTACCTTCGGTATCGGATTACTTCAAAGAATTTTATATTGATCTAAAACCTATTGACGACTATTCTGATAATGTTTGGATGGCTTTTGAGGTGCCTTTCTTGTACCGACCTACTCATTTCGTAAATCATAAAAAAATATCGCTTGTTTTATGTGATTATGCATCTGTGGGGAACCTATATTCTGAAAGCAATCTTTTTAGAGTATGGATACCTCAACCTATGTTTATGAATGATATTTTCCCTCGTAATTCGTGGCATCTCCTAACCGATACAAAGGAAAGGGCAAAAGTTCCTACATTGGAAACAAAACATCAATGAATGTAATAAAAATATTTATAACTGAGCGAGGGGTAAGATATTCAAATAATTATTTATGAACAAATTAAAAATAAATTTTTTAAATAAACTAAAGAAAAAAAATATGAAAAGCAGAATATTGTTTATTTTATTCTTTATAATAACGACTACTGTTAATAGCATGGGGCAGGTATTCTCTATCTCGAATGTTAATAAACATATCCGTTCCTCCGCTCTTACGCAAAAATATCTATCGCCTATCCGCGTTGTCTGGACCTCCGATAAAAACGGAGAGCGGATAAAAAATCTTGAAAGTATTTTGAAACCAGGCAACGGACAAGCTGATTTAAATCAGGGTAAATATCTCACATTGACAGGCGATAGTGCATCCCTGCCCGGAATCATCCTCGACTTCGGTTGCGAAATTCAAGGTGGAATTGAAATTGTTACTACCATCAATAATTCGAATCCTGCAGGCAGAGTTCGAATTCGTTTCGGAGAATCCGTTGGGGAAACGATGAGTAATATTGGAGAAAACGGAGCAACTAACGATCATGCCATGCGTGATTTTGTAGTCACTTTGCCGTGGTTGGGACGGCTGGAAATCGGCGAGACGGGGTTTCGTTTCATCCGCATTGATTTAGTCGATCCATATACCAGCCTTGAAATTAAAGAAATCAACGCCATTTTCAGGTATCGGGATATTCCTTACCTCGGTTCGTTTACTTGCAATGATGAGCGCCTAAATAAAATCTGGATGACCGGTGCTTATACGGTTCATCTTAATATGCAAAATTACTTATGGGATGGGATAAAACGCGATCGATTGGTGTGGGTGGGGGATATGCATCCGGAAGTAATGACTATCAATACTGTTTTCGGAAATAATGAAGTGGTCCCCAAAAGTTTGGATCTTGCCCGTGATCTTACCCCTCTACCCCATTGGATGAATGGTATCAGTTCGTATTCTCTCTGGTGGATACTTATTCAACGTGATTGGTACTACTATCAAGGTAATTTAGAATATTTAAAGGAACAACAAGATTATCTTACTGATTTGCTTCATCATTTGGCTACTAAAATCGATGATGAAGGAAAAGAAATATTGGACGGTAACCGGTTTCTCGATTGGCCTTCGAGTGAAAACCCGGCAGCTATTCATGCCGGCCTTCAATCGTTGATGGTTATGGCTTTTGAAGCAGGAAATGAGTTGCTCACGATTTTGGGAGATAAAACGAACGCCGAATTTTGTAAACAAACCGCCTTGCAATTGAGAAAACATATCCCTGAGATGAACGACTCAAAACAAGCAGCCGCTTTGCTTGCACTCGCAGAACTAATTCCTCCCGAAAGAGCAAATACAGAAGTGCTCGCTCAAAATGGCGTACATGGAATGTCTACTTTTTATGGCTATTATATGTTGAATGCCAGAGCAGAAGCAGGGGATTACCAGGGAGCCATGGACAATATCCGAGAATATTGGGGTGGCATGCTTGATCTTGGAGCTACCACATTTTGGGAAGATTTTAATATAGACTGGATGAAAAATGCAGGCCGTATCGATCAACTTGTTCCTGAAGGAAAGATAGATGTTCATGCTAGCTATGGCGATTATTGTTATGAAGGCTATCGTCACAGCCTTTGTCATGGTTGGGCTTCTGGACCGACCTCTTGGCTAACACGATACGTATTGGGAGTAAAAGTGATTGAACCTGGATGCAAAAAAATTAAATTAGATCCCCATCTCTGTGATTTAAAATGGGTAAAAGGATCATTCCCTACACCCTATGGAGTAGTGGAAATTGAACACACAAAAACCTCGTCGGGAGAAATCAAAACGACCTATAAGGTTCCGAAGGAAGTTCAAATAATTAGGTGATATTTTATTACTGTTTTTAATAATTACTTAAAAAATTAAAATAAAATGAAAAATATTTTATCTGTATTGCTATTAATATCATTATTTCTCCTTGTTTCATTTACTTTTTCAAACAGGCAAGGGAACAACAAAGATATATCTTTAGATAAAATAAAAAAGTCGTTTGCAAACCCACCAGATTCGGTCCGTCCCGGTGTATACTGGTATTTTATGGATGGCAACCTTTCCCGTGAAGGGATGACTGCCGATCTAGAATCGATGAAAAAAGCAGGTATCGGCAATGTGATTTTTCTTGAAGTAAATGTAGGCATACCGCGAGGAAAAGTAGATTTTCTAAGTAAAGAATGGCAAGAACTTTTTGCCCATGCGATGAGAGAAACCAAACGACTTGGAATAACGCTTACCTTGGGGGTTGGTCCCGGATGGACGGGAAGTGGAGGACCTTGGGTGAAAGCCGAAGAATCCATGCGCCATTTGGTAGCCGGTTCGGTTAATGTGAACGGCGGAAAAGCAGAAAAAATAAAATTGCCTGTACCTGAGCCCTATCCTCCTTTTTTTGGAGAATCCAATTTAACCCCCGAACTGAAAGAAAAATGGAAAGCCTATTATCAAGATGTTGCGGTGTTAGCTTTCCCAACTCCTTTGAAAAATGTAAAAATCGAAGATATCGATGAAAAGGCGCTTTATGTAAGAGCACCTTATACTTCTATGCCGGGAGTAAAATCGTTTTTGCCCGAACCTTTTTTTGAAGAAACGGAAGATGAATCTTACGCCATCGATCAAAATGATATTATTGACGTAACACAATACCTGAAAACGGACGACACCCTTCAATGGAATATTCCCGAAGGAAAGTGGACTATTATGCGCTTCGGAATGCGCAACAATGGAGCAGTTACTCGTCCGGCACCTTATCCGGGTATTGGATTTGAATGCGATAAATTCGATACTACGGTTTTTAAAAATCATTTTGATGCTTTTATAGGAAAATTGTTTTCCGTTTCAGCGTTTAAAAAAGCCTCTACAGAGGGGGGATTATTTCGTTTGCACATGGACAGCTGGGAAATGGGCGCTCAAAACTGGAGTGATAATTTTCGAGAAGAATTTGAAAATCGTAGAGGATACGATCCTCTCCCTTTTCTTCCTGTTTATGCAGGACAAATTGTTGGTAGTGAAGAAATGAGTGAACGGTTTTTATGGGATATGAGAATAACAGCGCAAGAACTTGTCCTTGAAAATCATGCGGAATATATAAAAAAATTGGGACAGCAATATGGACTCGATTTGTCTATTGAACCCTATGACATGACTCCATGTGCCGATCTTGATCTTGGTGCTGTGGCTGATGTTCCCTCCTGCGAATTCTGGCTTAAAGGATACGGTTTTAACTCCTCCTTTAGTAGCGTGGAAGCTACTTCTATCGCACATATAAAGGGGAAACCAATTGTGGCTGCTGAAGCATTCACTGCCGATTCCAGAGAAGGGTATGCAGCTTATCCGGGTTTTCTGAAAAATCAAGGGGATTGGGCGTTTGCCGCCGGAATAAATCAGTTCATTTACCACACCTTTGTCCATAAAGCATTAGACGATCATCTGCGTCCCGGCATGACCATGGGCCCTTATGGCGTTCATTGGGATAGAGGACAAACGTGGTGGCCAATGGTTTCGGATTACCACAAGTATGTTTCCCGGTGCTCTTTTGTTTTACAACAGGGACAAACCGTTGCCGATATTCTTTATTTGACACCTGAAGGAGCTCCTCATGTTTTCAGACCTCCCCATTCTACCATGGAAGGAAATGACACGATTCCGGATAGGAAAGGATACAATTTCGATGGATGTTCTCCCCAAATGTTGGCTGAAGCATCGGTCAAGAACCATAAAATCGTATTCCCCGGTGGCGCTTCCTATCACCTCTTAGTGATGCCGATTCAAAAAACAATGACCCCTGACCTGCTTGCCAAAATTGAAGAACTGATTCGTGCAGGAGCAAACATCATTGGCGTTCCTCCTTTAAAATCTCCAAGTCTGGTGAATTATCCCCAATGCGACGTCAACGTTAAAAAAACTGCCGAGAAAATATGGGATACAACCCTTCCTCCAAAAGAAATAACCGTGCAAAAGTATGGTAAAGGAAAAATATATTGGGGAGGTGATCTCTCCTATTCTCCCGATAATGAATTATATCCTTCCTACGAAGCTACATCTTTCCTGTTGAAACAAATGGGAGTGGACGAAGATTTCAAGTCTTCTAACGGGAAAATCAGATATACCCATAAAAAGTTAAAAGATGCAGATATCTATTTCATCGCCAACAGGACAGACGATACCTTTCAAACCAAGTGCAGTTTTCGGGTGGAAGAAGGCGCAATTGAGTTGTGGAATCCTCTAACCGGAGAAATTCGAGAACTGCCACAATATACAAGAGAAAACAACCATACCTCTATTCCATTAACTTTTGACGCATTTCAAAGCTATTTCATTGTTTTTGACAAAACCAAAACTCCTACAAAAAACAATAACGCTAAAAATTTTAGCAACTTGGCTCCTCTTCAACAGATAGAAGGGGAATGGAATGTTTCTTTCGACCCTCGTTGGGGAGGTCCTGAAGATGTAGTATTTCCATCGCTTTCCGATTGGTCACAAAACAAAGAGGAAGGCATTAAATACTATTCAGGCATTGCTACTTACAAGAAAAATTTCAACTTTAAATCTAAATTAAATAAGGAAAAGATTTATTTGCATTTGGGTGAAGTAAAAAATATAGCTCGTGTAAAACTGAATGGGATAGATTTAGGTATAATCTGGACAGCTCCTTGGCAAGTTGAAATCACAGATGCTTTGACAGACGGAGAAAATCATCTTGAAATTGATGTGGCCAATCTTTGGATAAACCGTCTTATAGGAGACGAACATTTTCCTGATGATGGCATTAATAATGGAGAATGGCCCGAATGGCTTGTAAATAAAACACCACGACCAACAAAACGGTTTACTTTTTCTACTTATAAATTTTATACAAAAGATTCTCCATTGATAAAATCAGGTCTTCTAGGGCCGGTTCAACTATTAATAACAGAAAAGGAATAAAGTAATCTCTTATGACAAACAATAAATTAATTTCAGCAGTTAAGGAAAGAAATAATGTCGTTCGCATCGGTTTATTCGGCGTCGGCCTCGACACCTATTGGGGTCAGTTTGACGGACTACTCGATCACCTGAAAAACTATCAGCGGCAAATCAAAGAAAAAATTGAAAGTTTCGGTGTAGAGGTTATCGATGCCGGCATGATAGACAATGCGTATAAGGCAAGAGAAGCAGCCGATTTACTGAAAGCTGAAGATGTAGAAACGGTATTTCTGTATATTTCCACCTATGCACTTTCATCAACCGTTTTACCTGTGGCGCAGAAAATAAAAGTTCCTGTTGTGTTGCTCAATCTTCAACCTGTTCCGCAACTCGATTATGAAAAATTCAATTATTTAAATGACCGAGGAAAAATGACAGGCATTTGGCTGGAACATTGTCAGGCCTGTTCGGTTCCCGAAATTGCGGGGGTTTTCAATCGTGCCGATATTCGATATGATATTGTTACCGGACATCTTCACGACGAAAAGACATGGGACGAGATAAAAGAATGGGTTGAAGCCGCCAAAGTGGCAAAAGCCCTACGCAACAATCGTATGGGGATATTGGGACATTATTACGGGGGGATGCTCGACGTGTATACCGATCTGACAAAACAGAGCGCTGTATTTGGTACCCACTTCGAGATGTTGGAAATGTGCGAGCTGAAAAAATATCGAGAAGAAATTACAACCGAACAATTGGATGCCAAGATTGCCGAATTTCATACCGTTTTTGACGTTGTTTCCGAATGCGACCCTGTCGAAATCGAACGTGCCGCTCGCACTTCTGTTGCTCTCGATAAACTGGTAACGACTCATCAAATCGATTCGTTGGCTTATTATTATGAAGGTCAACCGGGAAACGAATATGAAAATATCGTCACTTCAGTCATTGCGGGCAATACCCTGCTTACCGGGAAAAATATTCCGGTGGCAGGCGAATGTGAAGTAAAAAATGTGCAAGCCATGAAAATTATGGGGGAATTTGGAGCGGGAGGTTCTTTTTCGGAATTTTATCTGATCGACTTCAAAGACAATGTGGTGTATCTCGGACACGATGGTCCTGCACATTTTGCCATTGCCGAAGGGAGGGTAAAACTGGTTCCATTACCGGTTTATCATGGAAAACCCGGTAAAGGATTATCCATTCAAATGACCGTCAAACACGGACCGGTAACCTTACTGTCGGTTGTAGAAGGGAAAGATGAGGTATTCTTATTGGTAGCCGAAGGAGAATCGGTACCTGGACCTGTATTGGAAATCGGAAATACCAACAGTCGATACAGGTTTTCGCTCAGCGCCAAAAAATTCATTGATCGCTGGTCAAAACAGGGACCCGCACATCATTGCGCCATCGGTGTGGGACATATAGCCGAAAAAATAAAGAAATTAGGACGATTGTTGAATTTGAATGTAATACATGTTTGTTGAATGAAAAATCAAAAATTGCAATTTATCGCTTTAACTGCCGTTTTTCAACTGCTGATACCAACCAACATTTCTTTTGCCCAATCAAACCGGGAAATTTCAAAACAATATGATATTGCCGCTTATGTTTGGCCATCCTATCATCCGGACGACCGGGCAAAGATCTTCTGGCCCGAGGGTATAGGCGAATGGCAAACGGTAATGAAAAACAAACCGAAGTTTGAAGGACATGAACAACCCCGTTATCCCTTATGGGGATACATCAATGAAGCTGATCCCTATGTAGCGGAAATGGAAATTGACGCCGCAGCCGATCACGGTGTAAATGTTTTTATTTTCGATTGGTACTGGTATGACGGCATGCCCTTTTTGGAAGGCCAACTGAATGAGGGTTACCTGAAAGCCCGGAATAATGATCGAGTGAAATTTTACCTCATGTGGGCCAACCATGATGTGGATATGCTATGGGATAAACGCAATGCGGGTAAACCCAACGAGGCACTCATTTGGAAAGGAAGCGTAGATCGCCATGAATTCGAAATAATCTGTCATCGGGTGATCGACAAGTATTTTTCGCATCCCTCCTATTATAAAATAGATAGAAAACCATGTTTTATGATTTACGATCTCAATAATTTGATTCAAGGACTTGGAGGAATCAAAGAAACCAAGGAGGCGTTGGAATGGTTTCGCAAAGAAACCGTTAAGGCAGGTTTCGAAGGACTTGATCTGCAACTTGCCTATTGGGGGAAAGGAATAGGAAAAGAAATCGTGGAAGAGCTCGCTTTTGACGGCATAACCCACTATCAATTTGTACATTTTACAAATGTGGACAGGGATTATCTTGATATTTTGAAAGACGTAGCCAAAAAATGGGAAGAAATCGATCAAGATTTTCAAATCCCCTATTATCCTCATGTTTCCGTGGGATGGGATAATAATCCCCGCTTCGAAATATTTCGTGAAGGAATCGTAAAAAACAACACGCCGGAAAATGTTGAAAAAGCTTTGCGAATGGCAAAGGAATATGCAGATAATCATCCTCAACAAACACCTCTAATTACAATCAACAGTTGGAACGAATGGACCGAAACGAGTTACCTGATGCCATGCACCAGGTATGGATATGGTTATCTGGAAGCTATCAAAAAAGTTTTTGAAAATAATAACGACCAACAAAAGTAAAATGATAAAATTAGATACAGGATGAATAAAATAAAATCAATATGCGGGGTTAATCTAATTCTATTTTTAGGGATGGTTTTCTTTGTCATTGGTTGTCACAGGCAAAGCCGATTGGATGTGTATGAACTTCAATGCGAAAATCTTCCTAACCCTTTAGGAATAGACAAAGCCACGCCTCGTTTCAGCTGGAAAATCAAAAGCAAGAAAAACGGTACCGAACAAAAAGCTTTTCAACTATTGGTAGCAAGTGACATCTCCCACTTAAATGAAAAAGAAGCCGATTTATGGAAGTCGGCGAAAATTGAATCCGAATCAAGTATTTTTATTCCCTATAAAGGGAAAAAATTACATTCCGGATCGGTTGCCTACTGGAAAGTACGGGTATTGGACGAAGAAAATAATGCATCCTCATGGAGTGAACCCGCCCGATTCAGCATCGGTTTATTAAATGAAGCCGATTGGCAAGCGTCATATATTGCTTTCAATACAGAGGCGGGTTACCGTGAATGTCCTCAGTTATATAAAACATTCGAAGTGACCGATACAAATTCGCCTATATTCCTTCATGTAAATTCGTTGGGATATCACGAAGTTTATCTCAATGGGCAAAAAGTAGGCAAAGGGGTGCTTGTTCCGGCGGTATCCCAATTCGATAAACGTTCATTGATCAATACTTACGACGTTACCTCCTTGGTAAAAAAGGGAAAGAATGATTTGATCCTTTGGTTGGGGAGCGGTTGGTATACAACAGGATTGCCCGGAGTAGTAAACGATGGGCCGGTAGTAAGAGCACAACTGGAAAAAGTGAAAAATAATCAACGAGAAATCATTCTGACTACTGATTCAACATGGTTAGGACGAAAAAGCAGTTACACGCGGCATGGAGACTGGCGCCCTCATCGTTTTGGAGGAGAAATCATGAATGGTTCATTGGCAAAAGAAGATTTGTGTATTGAAAATAATCAGACTAAAAAATGGGAACCTGTATCGAAAATTTCAATACCACTACACGAAGTAAGCCCTCAAATGGTAGAACCCAATATCATTGTCGATACTATACACCCCGTTTCCGTTATTGCCCTTGCGCTGGATACTTTTTTGGTAGATATGGGGAAAAACCTGACAGGATGGGTAGAAATCCATTTTCCAAGACTGGGAAAATCACAATCGGTAAAAATGGAATACTGCGATCACCTCATTGACGGTCAAAAGTTTTACGATATGAATCAGTACGATTTATATCTTGCCTCGGGAACTTTACCGGAAATTTTTGTAAATAAATTCAACTATCACGGATTTCGCTACATACGGATCACAGGATTGAAAGAAATGCCGGCCGCCGATTCTGTTAAAGCTTTTTTTATTCGTACGGACTATCCATTAGCTTCCGGTTTTGAATGCTCTGATCCCGATATGAATCGGATTCATGACATGATATGGTATACCCTCCAATGTTTGAGTTTGGGGGGCGATTTGGTGGACTGTCCTCATCTCGAACGACTTGGATACGGGGGAGACGGCAATGCTTCTACCGTTACGGCTCAAACCATGTTCAACCTCTCTCCCTTATATAATAATTGGCTTCAGGCATGGGCCGACGTTATTCGGGAAGACGGCGGGATGCCGCATACTGCTCCGAATCCTTATCGGGCCGGAGGCGGTCCATACTGGTGTGGTTTTATTATCACGGCAACATGGAACACTTTTTTGAATTACGGGGATACATTGCTCCTCCAAAAATATTATCCCGTAATGCAAAAATGGTTGGGATATGTGGATAAATACACCGTAAACGGCCTCTTAAAACGTTGGCCCGATACAGATTACCGCCACTGGTATCTTGGTGACTGGGCTACCCCCGCGGGGATCGATCAAACGGCAGAAACTTCTGTCGATCTTGTAAATAATTCGTTTATAGTCGTTTGTTTGGATAATATGCAAAAAATTGCCCATCTCCTCGGAAAAAAGGAGGACGAAGCACTATACGCCACAAAAAAGGAACAATTGCAAAAAACAATTCACGAAACATTCTTCAATGAATCGAATAATACCTATGGCACGGGAACCCAAATTGACCTGGCTTTCCCGATGATCGCCGGCGTTGTGCCGAAAGAACGGCTGAAAGACGTGGAAAAATCCTTTTATAAAGAAACGGAAATAAACCGAAGAGGCCATTTTGCTTGTGGACTGGTCGGAATTCCTGTCGTAACAGAATGGGCCATAAAAAGTCAAGCCGTCGATTTAATGTATTCCATGCTAAAAAAACAGGACTATCCCGGTTATTTATACATGATCGACAACGGGGCTACGACAACATGGGAACATTGGGATGGTGCACGTAGTCATATCCACAATTGCTATAATGGCATTGGCTCATGGTTTTATCAAGCCATAGGCGGCATACGCCCCGAAGAGGATGTTCCCGCATATCGGAAGGTACGTATTCAACCCCAAATTCCTAAAGGGATAAGATGGGCCAAAACATTCAAAGAGACCCCTTGGGGGAAATTATCGGTCAACTGGGTTTTGAAGGAAGATCAAACCATGGAAATCGATCTGGAGATACCGGTTGGCATCGAAGCTGAAGTTGTATTGCCGGAAACCGTTACTCAATTTACATTAAAAGGTAAAAAGCATCAATTGAAAAAGGGAGAAAGTCAAACTGTAAAACTAAAAAGCGGAAAATACAAAATCAGCTATAAAAATCCGGCTTTAATTTAGTTAAATCATAAGCATTATTCCCGGTTTATCGTTTATCAATAGTTCGGTAAATTTTTACGTAATATTCTGTTAATCATATGATTATATTCTTTATTTTGTAGGGCGAATTCAGTACTAATAATCAATTAGTTATGAATAACCTTTCTGAAAAAATACCGAACTATTGGTTTATAAGAAATTGCAAGAAAAAGCATTATCAATAAAATAATATAAATGAAAAAAACAATTCTTTCTCTTTCCGTTATTTTTTTATTTTTATTTGGTTTTCAAGGCTATTCCCAAATCATCCCGACAAACCTGAAATGCGAATACCTCCAAAATCCTATCGGAATTGATGAACTCCATCCTCGTTTCACTTGGCAAATAAGATCAGAGGAATATGGGATTTTACAAAAAAAATATCAATTAGTAGTAGGTACCACTGAAAAGGAAGTAGCCGCCGGTCGGGGTAATATCTGGGAATCCGACACCATTAAATCATCCACTATACCAGTAGTTTATCAAGGACCATCCTTACAGCCCTTCACCAAATATTTTTGGAGCATCCGGATACAGGATGAAAGCAGTAATTGGTCAGAATGGGCTCCTGCAGCTTATTTCGAAACAGGAATGATAAAGCAGGAAAATTGGAAAGGACAATGGATCACCGATACTTACGATTACAATATAAAACCGGCTCCTTTTTTTCGAAAAGAATTCACCATAAACAAGCCTTTGTCGTCCGCAAGAGCTTATATCGCCGTTGGTGGATTATACGAGCTCTTCATCAATGGAAAACGTATTGGCGATCACAGGCTCGATCCGATGTACACCCGTTTCGATCGCCGCAACCTGTATGTGACCTACGATGTTACTGAAAATCTGCAGCAAGGAAAAAATGCCGTTGGAGTACTACTGGGTAACGGTTGGTACAACCATCAATCAACCGCCGTTTGGTATTTCGACAAAGCACCCTGGCGTGCACGACCTAAATTCTGTTTGGATTTACGCATGACCTATTCGGATGGTTCCGTTGAAACCGTTTCTACCGGACAAGATTGGCAAACCCACTTCAGCCCTGTCATTTTCAACAGCATTTACACCGGGGAACATTACGATGGACGGTTGGAACAGGAGGGATGGGATATGCCGGAATTTAATTCCAAAGGATGGAATAATGCAATAGCTACTGGTGCTCCTTCGCAAAATATAACGGCACAAGCACTGCATCCGATTCGAAATGTCGCAAAAATTCCCGCCGTTGAGATGAAAAAAATAGATGAATATACATGGCTGTTCGATTTTGGAAGAAATATAGCCGGGGTAACCCGAATAAAGGTTTCCGGTAGAGAAGGAACCACAATCCGGATGAAACACGCCGAGCGACTGGATTCGACAGGACGGGCCGACCTATCGAATATCGACGTACATTACCGTCCGACAGATGATTCCGACCCTTTCCAAACCGATACTTTTATCCTTAACGGACAAGGAGAAGAAACATTTATGCCAAGATTCAACTATAAAGGATTTCAATATGTAGAAGTAACTTCCGATCAACCGGTAGAACTCACCAAAGAGAGTTTGACTGCTTATTTTATGCATAGCGATGTGCCGCAAATAGGGAAAATTCATTCTTCGAACAATACACTAAATAAAATATGGGAAGCGGCCAATGCGTCCTACCTTTCAAATCTGTTTGGATACCCAACAGACTGTCCTCAGCGTGAAAAGAATGGTTGGACCGGCGATGCGCATATTGCGGTTGAAACCGGACTGTATAATTTTGATGGAATCACCGTGTATGAAAAATGGTTGGCCGACCACCAAGACGAACAACAACCCAACGGTGTGCTACCTGCCATTATCCCCACCGGTGGATGGGGATATCAATGGGGCAATGGTCCCGATTGGACTAGCACAATTGCTCTTATCCCATGGAATATATACCTTTTTTACGGCGATTCACGTCTGCTGAAACAATGTTACGACAATATCAAAAGATATGTGGATTACATCGACGAACATTATCCGTCGGGAATGACCGACTGGGGCTTGGGCGACTGGATTCCGGTGAAATCGACCACACCCAAAGAATTTACTTCGACAGCCTATTATTATATAGACGTGGTTATATTATCCAAAGCCGCCAAACTTTTAGGATTTCAAAACGACGTTGAAAAATATTCGGCACTGGCTGCAAAAATTAAACAAGCCCTGAATGATAAATATCTGGATTCTCAAAAGGGTATTTACGGAAGTGGGTTGCAAACCGAACAAAGTGTGCCCTTGTATTGGGGACTTGTGCCGGATGAATTGAAAGAAAAAGTGGCTGCCAACTTAGCCAAACGAGTGGAAGCCGACGGGAAACATATCGACGTGGGACTATTGGGCTCTAAAACCATTTTAAATGCTTTAAGCGAAAACGATTATGCTGGCCTTGCCTATGAAGTTGCGTCTCAGGAAACCTTTCCTTCATGGGGATGGTGGATAGTAAACGGTGCAACTACCTTCTATGAAAACTGGCCTATAGACGCCAAAAGCGATATTTCCATGAACCATATCATGTTTGGAGAAATCAATACATGGTATTATAAAGCACTGGGAGGTATTTTCCCCGACGAAAATCAGCCGGGATTCAAAAATGTTATTCTCAAACCAAACTTCGTAAATGGACTTGATCACTTTGAAGCTACACATGAAGGACCTTACGGTAAAATTGTTTCTTCCTGGAAGAAAAAGGGAAAAACGGTAGAATATAACGTATCGGTACCATCAAACAGTATGGCAACTTTATATTTGAAAGGTAAAAAAATGAAAGAAAATGGTAGAACCATTGAAGAAAACCCGTGGATAAGCATAAAAGAAACACAAAAAGATCAAATCATATTGGAATTGAAATCGGGAAATTACCGATTTGAAATTAGATAAAATAAAGATGAAATTAAATCAATTAAAAATCAAAACATTAATTTCTACGGCATTAATCACTTTAATGCCAAAAGAAGTATTCAGTCAAATTAACCGTATATATATTGGAAAGTTTTTCCGATTCGAGCCGGATATGAGTCGGAAAAATACAAAATAACTGACTAAAAAATCGACGATGAAACAACTGTCTGTATTGCTCTTTGGTTGTACCCTACTGACAGGGTGCGGCCATGGAAACGGAAAAACTATCTCACATGGCCGCCCCAATATCATTTTCATTTTGACCGACGATCAGCGTTGGGATGCTTTGGGGAATGCCGGAAATAAAATCATCCGCACCCCCGAAATGGACAAGCTGGCGAAAGAAGGAGCCTGGTTTAGGAAAGCATTTGTAACAACTCCCATTAGTGCTGCAAGCAGAGCGTCAATATTAACCGGACTTCATGAACGAACTCATGGATATACTTTTGAGCAAGGCCCGCTGAAAAAAGCCTATATGGACATATCCTATCCCGTCCTGCTCAAACAACATGGCTACTATACAGGATTTTACGGGAAGCTGGGAGTCGAATATGAGCATGCTGACAGACTATTTGATCAGGCAGAGATTTATGACCGCAACGATCGGTACAAAGACTATAGAGGGTATTTTTACAAAACAATCGGGCAGGATACGGTGCACCTCACCCGTTATACCGGATATCAGGCGCAGGAATTTATTAAAAATGCTCCCATAGATAAGCCTTTTTGCCTGTCTCTCAGTTTCAGCGCGCCTCATGCCCATGACCCGGCGCCTGAACAATACTTCTGGCAGGAAAAGTCGGATAGTCTGTATGCCGAAATAACCATTCCCCAGCCTCCGATGACTGAAGATCAATATTTCAAGTCTTTGCCGAAAGAAGTGAGAGAAGGTTATAATCGTACCCGCTGGTACTGGCGCTACGATACCCCAGCAAAATACCAGCACAGCATGAAAGGATATTACCGGATGATCAGCGAGGTGGACGATGAAATCGGGGAAATCAGGGAACTTCTGGAAAAGAAAGGAATCGCCGACAATACCGTGATCATCTTCATGGGCGACAACGGCTATTTTGTGGGTGAACGCCAACTGGCCGGAAAATGGCTAATGTACGAGAATTCCATCCGCGTTCCCTTGATGATCTATGATCCCCGGGCAGGTCAACACTTTGATATCGAAGACATGGTTTTGAATATTGATATTTCGTCGACTATACTCGATCTTGCTGGGATCGAGCCACCTGAACCTTACCAGGGCTTTAGTTTGATGCCCTATGTAATTGATGGAAAACACGATGAGAAAAGGGAAACAATTCTGATCGAGCATTTGTGGAAACTGCCACAAATCCCGTCGAGCGAAGGCATCCGCTCTGACAGGTGGAAATATTTCAGGTACAGGTTTATCGATGCCCCGGAAGAGCTGTATGATTTAGATAACGATCCCTTGGAGATCCATAACTTAGCAACCGACCCCAAATACGATAAAGTATTGCAAATATTTCGTAAGGAGCTGAAATACAGAATAAACCAATACTACAATGCCAAATTGGTTTCGGACTTTGTACCTCCGGAAAAAATAAACAAGAATTTTTGACATATAATGAAGAAGCTCATGGATAATTCACTCACTGAAAAAATCAAATCGTTCATTTTGGATGGACTCGATGAACAGCCGGTTGCGGCCAAGCCAAGTCCCTTTTGGCAGAAGCTGAGAGAGGTTGGCACCGAACTATGGCTCGACACGGGCGACATGGATGAGGCGGAAAAGAACTGGTCGGCAGAGATGACCGCCCTGACAACCAACAATACTCTTGTGAACAAGGAAATTCAAAAGGGTATTTACGATGATTTTATTGCTGAGGCGAAGGGGCTCGTAAAAGATTTACCTCTCCGGCAACAAATTATGGAAATAGCTTTTATTTTAAATGCCCGTCATGGATTACGGCTGGCCAAAAAGTTTGGCGGTTTCGTAAGCGTGGAACTGCATACTGATACCGCACATGATATCCCGGCTATCGTTGACTACGGACAACGTTATTTCCAAATCTGCCCCGATCAGTTTATCGTGAAAGTACCTTACACGGCCGCAGGCCTATTGGGCGCCCGGAAACTCCGGGAGAAGAGCGTAAAAATCAATTTCACACTCGAATTCTCAGCCCGGCAAAACGTGCTGGTGGCAGCAATCACCAAACCCAATTACCAGAACGTGTTCTTGGGGAGAATCGGCGCTTACATCAGTGACAATGGACTTGGCGACGGATCAGGCGCCGGTGAAAGAGCCGTTCTGGCTTCGCAAAAGTGGGTAACGGAACTGACCAAAAACAATCCGGTACCTACCCGGCTGATCGCGGCCAGCCTTCGAAATTATGGCCAGTTAGAAGACCTGGCCGGCGTGGATGTATTTACCATGCCCACCAACGTGGCCGCCGAAGGGAAGGCGAAGCTTTCCGGTAATTTCCGCTCCCGGCTCTTAGAGGTTTATCCGGTCGGGCTCAACGAAAGAGCAGAAGGCTGTTTCCCCGAAAAACTGTGGGAAGTTACCGACAAAGAAATGGAACTGGCCAAAAGCCTTGACCGGAACTGTCCGGAGAGCGAAGAAGAACTGATTCAAAGGGTATGGGAGAATGGCTGCAGAGATCTGTTCCCCCGTCTCAGCGCAGCTGATATGCGGCATATTTCTGAAGACGGAAAAATCCCGAAGCATGAACGATGGGCAGAACGGATCAAAAATGGCGAACTGGCCATTGATACCTTGCTCAACCTGGCCGGACTAGCCAGCTTCGCTTCCGACCAGGCCCAACTGGATGAACGGATCAGGCAGATCATCCTATCAAAATAAACCGGTTTTAATTTAAGATATGACTTGCTGAAAAAACATAAATTATATGATTATCAACCATATAATTTATGTTTTCTCTTTAAAATTACAAACTTCTGAGTAAATTTGTAAAGAGTTTCATTAAACTAACAAATGATTAAACGGAATGAACAACAATTTCAGATTTTCAATCTTCCTTAGTTTGCTTTTAATAAGCAACTTTGCTTTTGAGGTTTTTTCCCGGGAGAAGAAAAATAATGATTTAGGAAATCAATATTTTGTAGCCGCTTATATTTGGCCTTCGTGTCATCATGATGAACGATTTGGCAACATGCTTTGGCCGGAAGGAATCGGTGAATGGGAAGTGATAAAAAAAGGAACGCCACGTTTTGACGGACATTATCAACCTCGTCTGCCTTTGTGGGGTTACGAAATGGACAATGATCCAAAAGTGGTGGAGAAATGGATTGATACGGCTGTAGATCATGGCGTGAATGTTTTTGTGTACGACTGGTATTGGTTTGATGGAGGGCCTTTTTTGGAAAGTGCACTCGATGATGGTTTTCTGAAGGCAAGGAACAATTCGAAAATGCAATTTTACATCATGTGGGCTAACCATGATGTAAAACGAAACTACTGGAATGTGCATAAATTTAAAGACGATGACTCCCTGCTTTGGGATGGAGCAGTCGATTGGGAGAATTTCAAAATTATTGTCGATAGAGTGATTGACCGGTATTTCAAAAGACCAAACTATTTCAAAATCGATGGCAAACCGGTATTTTCCATTTTCAGCATAGAAAATCTGCTGGAAAGTTTTGGCGGAAGTGTGGAAGAAACGCGCAAAGCATTGGATTATTTCAGAGGAAAAGTGAAAAAAGCCGGTTTCCCCGATTTGCACATCCAGTGGAATCAGGGCGGAGGATCAGTGATGTCGAAAGAAGCCGCCAATCGGTTCGCACAACAGGTAAAAGAAATGGGTTTCAATAGTGTGGCCATGTACAATATGGGAGGACTGGATGAGGATTATTTGGTGTACGGTGCCAATTCGCAGAAAATAAGAGCACAAATGGATTCTGTTTTGGATGTGCCGGTATTCCCCTGTGTTTCTATCGGGTGGGATGACACACCAAGGTTTCCGGCAAAAGGGATAAAAGACGTGGTACATTATCACAATACGCCTGTCAGTTTTGCCGCTTTGCTCTCAAAAGCCAAAGAATATGCGGACAACCATCCCAATCAACCCAAGCTTATTACCATCAATGCTTGGAACGAATGGGTCGAAGGCAGTTATCTGTTGCCCGATATGTTGAATGGGTTTGGGTATTTGGATGCTGTGAAAAAAGTTTTTATAGATGAGAATGCAGAGAAATAAAAAAACCAACCAAACATTAGTAAAATGATTCACAAAATGAAACGAGAAGCGTTTAAAATGTATTTAAAACCGGGCTGTGAAGCCGAATATGAAAGAAGGCACAACGAAATTTGGCCCGAAGTGAAAGAGTTGCTCAAAGAAACGGGTGTTTCCGACTATTCCATTTTTTTGGATAAGGAAACCAACCTCCTGTTTGGAGTTCAAAAAACAGAAGGGAGTGCCTCTTCGCAGGATTTGGGAGATAATGCCATCATACAAAAATGGTGGGCTTATATGGCAGACATCATGGAAACCAACCCCGACAATTCTCCAGTCTCCATACCGCTCAAGGAAGTTTTCCACATGGACTGAGGGTATCAAAAAATATTTTAAAGTGCCAAATAAATTGGCCCCATACAGCTTGCGGGTGGTATGGAGCCGGCCATTGAAAAAGATATAAACTGATGAAAGTTCAGGTCATCTGAATCCCCAAAATTTTGAATTGCCATTTTTAGGTAGTAATTTAGAGGCATTTTCATACAAGTCCAATTCAATCAATCATTAAACTCATGGAAACAGCATTATTTGGAAAACGAAATCTCTTTCTCCTGTTTTTTCTATTTCTCGGTTTCACTTTATTTTCCCAAAATGAAATGTCGGGAGAAATGTTCGATCTGGCAAAGATAAAAAGCGGAGTTACGAACAAACGGATCAGCAGTTACGATAGGTCAGGCGGCAACGCCGATAATGTGTCCGGAATCAAACCCGGCGAAAAGCGGACCATTGCCGAAATATCGGGAAAGGGAGTCATCAACCACATCTGGATTACCATTGCTCCGCCCCCTGCCGAATTGAACAGAAACGACATCATCCTGCGAATGTATTGGGATGGCAACGATTATCCTTCTGTTGAATCTCCTATAGGGCCCTTCTTTGGCCAGGGTTGGAATGAACAATACAATTATTCTTCCTTTCCGCTGAATGCAGGGCCTGTGAACGGTACCGGACTCTCCTGTTATTTTGCCATGCCTTTCGAAAAAGGGGCAAGAATAGAAATTGAAAACCAAAACAATCGGAACATCGATGCTTTCTATTATTATGTCGATTATCTTGAAATGGATAAATTACCTGATGGTATGGGACGTTTTCATGCCTGGTACAATCACAAACTGACCAATGCTCTACCGGAAGGCGAAAACGAATGGGGTACCCTCGGACCTCAAGGGAAAAATCCTACAGGAGCCGATAATTATGTATTCATCGAAACACAAGGCAAAGGTCATTTCGTCGGCATCAATTACTATGTGCATTCTCCGACGCCGATGTGGTATGGTGAAGGAGACGATATGTGGTTCATTAATGATGAACAGATACCTTCTCTTATCGGGACGGGAACAGAAGATTTTTTCAATACTTCCTGGTGTCCCAAAGAACCTTATACCAGCCTTTTTTTCGGTTATCCGCGCATAAATAATGACATCGGTTGGCTTGGAAGAACTCATTTGTATCGTTTCTTTATCAACGATCCGATTTTTTTCGAAAACGGAATTAAAGGAACCATCGAACATGGACACAACAACAATCTGACACTCGATCTGGGATCGGTTGCCTATTGGTATCAGGATAAAGCCATGATGTTGCCCCCGGCTCCCACAAAAGAACAACGCAAACTGATGCCGTTTATCGGTCCTTCGGAAATCCACAAATGGCGCGACGCATGGCGTAAGGCCAAAGGGAATGATCCTCAATTGTGGGGAAATGAATAAATGAATAAATGAAGAAAAATTCAAATTTACCGGAAAGATGAATAGAACGATTGCGAATTTAAAAATCTTACTGCTGTTTCTTGTTCCGTTTTTTACCAATGCAACAAGTCAACAGGTAACTCCGAAAACAGCCTTACAGACCTATATCGAAAATGATGATCCATCTTTTTCGTGGGAACAGCAGGAATCTTATGAAGTAAACGGTTTAAGGGTTTACAACCTTCTTCTTACCTCCCAAAAATGGCGCGAATACACTTGGCGGCATCAACTTGCCATCCTTGTTCCTTCGGAAATAACATACGACAAGGCATTGCTTTATATCACCGGTGGCAGCAATACCGACGAAATGCCCAACTGGAAGAAGAGAGATAACGATGAAATTAAAATGATCGCAGCAATTGCGGCAAAAAATAAAGCGATCGCGGCAGTTCTTTGTCAAGTTCCCAATCAACCGCTTTATGACGGGCTTAAGGAAGATGCTCTGATCTCTTTTACCTTGCACAATTACCTGAAAGATAAGGATTATACATGGCCGTTACTTTTCCCGATGACCAAAAGCGCTGTACGGGCTATGGATGCGGTACAGCAATTTTCATCCCAAATCCTTAAACATAATATTTCCGGATTTTTGGTTTCAGGTGCTTCCAAGCGTGGTTGGACAACATGGCTGACCGGCGCTTCCGATTCGCGCGTTATAGCCATTGCTCCAATGGTGATCAACATGTTAAACATGCCGAAAAGCATTCCATATCATGTTGAATCCTGGGGAAATTACAGCGAACAGATTCAGGATTACGTGAATTTAGGAGTTGCCCAAAAGACGAACACACCAGAAGGTAAAGATGTTGTACAGATGATCGATCCATTTTCATATCGAGAGAAATTGACCATGCCGAAACTTATTTTCAATGGCACCAACGATCCCTATTGGCCGGTAGATGCCATCAAACTCTTTTTCGATCAAATACCCGGAGAAAATTATCTGCTCAATGTCGCCAACGCCGGGCATGGTTTAGGCGACAAAAAACAGGCAATGACCGCATTGAGCGCCTTCTTTGGGGAAACTCTGCAAGGGAAAGCGTATCCTGCCTGTTCGTGGGAAGTGGAAGAAAACAAGCAAGGAGCAAAACTGAAAGTAAGAACTTCGCTCGACAAGTTGGCCGGAATTTTACTCTGGAAATCCGATTCGGATGATCGGGATTTCAGAGACAACCATTTTGTAAGTGAGCCTATAAAAATGACCGGTAATGAAATTGTTGAAATAACAATCCCTTATCCCAAATTCGGATTTCGTGCTTTTTATGTTGATCTTCAGTACTATGCACCAGACAGTATCATTTATACCAAAAGCACGAGAATATTTTTGTCGAACAATAAAGAAATCTTATGAAACGAGTGTATCAATCAATCACACACAAGAATATGATTGTAGCGAGTTCCATATGATACCTTTGAAAATAAAAGTTTTAATCATATGAAAATCAGTTCACAGGTTCAACGAATTACAGTCCTCTCTATTATTTTTAGCATAACACTCCCACTTGCTTACGCCGTTGGAACAATGGATAATGCTATAGGAGACAGTTCGTCATCAAGTCCCCAATGGATTGGTGCAATCAAAAAAGAAGATGCCCACATTCCTGAGGGTCGGAATTATCATGCATTGGCTATTGCGTCAGAAGCAGCTAAAAAATGGCAGGAAACAAATCCTCTGTCCAAAAGAAGCATTTATCTGAGAAAATCGTTCAAAACGCAAAAGAAGGTAAAAAGTGCAATCATCGATATTTGCGGTTTGGGTCATTATGAACTTTCGTTGAATGGTGAAAAAGTTGGCGACAGCGAATTTGCCCCATTATGGAGCGATTATGATAAAACAGTATATTATAATACCTATGATGTTACAAAGGACATTCAGGATAAAAATACTGTAGGTGTACTTTTAGGAAACGGTTTTTATAATGAACAGGGAGGGCGTTACGTAAAAATGCAGGTAAGTTTCGGACCTCCTACCTTGTTTTTCAACATGCAATTGACCTATGAGGATGGTTCAACAGAAGAAATCGTTTCAGATAAAAGTTGGAAATACTCTCTTAGCCCCATTGTTTTTAACGATATGTACGGTGGCGAAGACTATGATGCCCGAATAGAGCAAAAAGGATGGAATACTTGTAGCTTTGACGATTCGGGATGGCAGCAGGTAGTGATACAAGAACCTCCGAAAGGGAAATTAACACCACAGACTGCATCACCCGTGAAAATAATGGAAACCTATCCCATCAAAGAGATCAAGAAGGGAGACAATTTTTACACGCTCGATATGGGGCAAAATCTATCGGGATTTCCACTAATCCATGTATCCGGGGAAAAAGGAGCTAAAATCCGATTGATTGTAGGAGAAAACCTGAAGGAAGACGGATCGGTCAACCAATCCCAATCGGGAGACCCTCATTATTATGAATACACCTTAAAGGGAGAAGGGGAAGAAATTTGGCATCCACGTTTTTCTTATTACGGTTATCGATATATTCAGGTAGAAGGCGGGAAAATGAAAAACAGCAACGACGATAGCAATTTGCCGGTCGTCAATGATGTAAAATCGTGCTTTGTCTATAATTCGGCACCCCAAACCGGACATTTTTATTGCTCCAACTCCATCTTTAACGATGCCCACCGAATAATCGTAAATGCGATGAAAAGCAATTTTCAGGCGGTTTTTACGGATTGCCCGCACAGAGAAAAATTAGGATGGTTGGAACAGGTACACTTAAATGGTCCGGGATTGTTTTACAACTTTAATTTAACGACTTTCGCTCCAAAAATCATGCGGGATATTCGCGATGCCCAACTCCCAAATGGTTTGGTACCCGATATTGCCCCGGAATACGTCATCTTCGATGGCGGATTCCGAGATTCGCCCGAATGGGGAAGTACGGCCGTCTTCTTACCATTCATGTATTATCAATATTATGGAGACAATTCGTTGATTGTCGAATATTACGACGTCATGAAAAAGTATGTCGATTACCTGTCTTCTACCGCCAAAAATCATATTGTATCCCATGGATTGGGTGACTGGTGCGATTATAATGAGAATCAGCCTTACGGACCATCTCAAAATACGCCCGTTCCATTATCGGCTACTACTCATTATTACATGGTAGTGGATTATTTGGCTAAGGCCGCCAAAATAACGAACCGAAAAGAGGATTTCAAATTTTATTCGACACTAAAGGCTCAGGTACGTGATGCTTTCAATCGTGAGTTTTTCGATGAAAATACAAAACAATATGGTACAGGAAGCCAGGCTTCCAATGCGATGCCTCTCTTTGCAGGAATTGTACAACCAAAATATCGACAAGCCGTTTTGGATAATCTGGTAAAAGATATTGAAAAGCGGGGATTTCGATTGTCAACGGGAGATGTCGGGAACAGATATCTGTTTCAGGCATTGGCCGAAAACGGATTGAATGAAATCATGTACAAAATGCACAATCACAAAGAAGTGCCGGGATATGGGTTCCAATTGCAATTTGGAGCAACAACGCTTACCGAACTTTGGGACCCACGAAAAGGTGCGTCGTGGAATCATTTTATGATGGGACAAATCGAAGAGTGGTTCTATAAATCCTTGGCCGGAATTACAGTCGATAAAAACGATTACAGCGGATTTCAAAACCTTGTTATTGCACCCCAGGTTGTGGGGGATTTAAAATTTGTCGAAGCTTCGTATGCCACAAGGTATGGCATTATCGAAGTCAAATGGAAAAAAGACAACAATATCTTTACAATGGATGTTTCGATTCCGGACAATTGTTCGGCTGAGGTTTATCTGCCCAAAGAAAAAAACGGCAAAAAAATTGGCAGCGGACACTATTCATTCAAAAAAGTTCTTTAAATCAATAATTTCTTTTCAAAAACCTAAATTGATGAAAATAAAAATTGTATTCATCTCCCTGCTCATCTTATTTTCCCTGTCGACATTTTCTCAACCGTCGTGCAGCATTTTCCCGGTAAAACTTACTTGCGAATATCTGTCGAATCCAACCGGCTTGGACGTAACGCAGCCGCGATTCAGCTGGACACTGAATGCAACTGATGAAAAGAAATTCGGCCAACTACAAACGGCTTATCGTATTTTAGTTGCTTCCTCAACAAACAATCTCGACAAAAACATCGGTGATTGTTGGGACTCCGGCTGGGTAAAGTCCGACGATATGCAACTGATTCGTTACGAAGGCAAAGAACTTCAATCCGATAAGGATTATTTCTGGAACGTAACTGTCAAAGACGAAACAGACAATATTTCCGCCGTAAGCGAAACTGCGACTTTCAGCACAGGCCTTTTCAATCAGGCAGAATGGACGGCCAAATGGATCGGAACCTCCGAAGTATATGATCCGAACAGGGGTAGCAATCAAATGTACGATCCTTGGTTCAGAAAAAATTTCGATCTGAATCAAAAGCCCGAAAGAGCAATCCTTTTTGTGGCATCGGTCGGATATCACGAAGTGTATGTGAACGGGCAGAAAACTGGTGACCACGTGCTTGCACCGGCAGTAACCGATCATACCAAACGTGCCCGATATATTGCTTACGACATTGCTCCCGCACTGAAAAAAGGCAAAAACACGATCGTTCTTTGGCTCGGAACTTCATGGTCGATTTTCGGAGCTTACGCTACTCCCGATAAACCCAGAGCACCCATTGTCATTGCTCAGGTCGATATCTACGGCAGCAACCGCCACAAACTTGCCAGAATCATTACCGATGAATCTTGGCGAACGCATCCCAGTCCCAACAAGCTCATCGGAAATTGGGACTTTGGAGCTGGCGGCTATGGCGGAGAGATTTGGGATGCCAATCGGGAAATCGACGGTTGGGATCAGCCAAACTACAACGATCAATCGTGGCAGAAAGCAGTTGTCTATTCTCCAAAACTGAAATTGTCGGCTCAACGAGTGGAAACAAATAAACTGTTTCGTGAAATTCAGCCCGTCAGTATTGAAAAACGTTCCGATGGAAATTATCGCGTGGACATGGGCGTAAATTTTGCCGGATGGACGCAGATACCCGTGAAGGGAAATCCTGGTGATACGGTTCGCTTCTTATTTTCCGAACGGGAACAGAACGATATGACTTTTGGTTTGCAAAATGCTTTCGTTATCGGACAGACAGGTGAAGGTACCTTTCGTAATCGATTCAATTACAGCTCAGGCAGATGGATCACGATTCTCGGATTGAAATCTGAACCTCGTATGGAAGACATCAAAGGATGGAATGTTCGTACGGATTACGAAAATGCAACAACCTTCGAATGTTCCGATCCTTTACAAAATTGGATATACAAAACCATTCGATGGACTTTCGAAAATCTGACGCTCGGCGGATATGTGGTTGATTGTCCACAACGCGAAAGGCTGGGTTATGGCGGCGATGCGCATGCGACATCCGAAACGGGACTATTCAACTACAAGTTAGGTGCTTTTTACACTAAGTGGTTGGAAGACTGGCGCGACGTACAGGGTACAGAACCGATGGTCGGCAATATGAACGATCCGAATTGTGCTCGAAAACAAGTTGGCAGCGGCAGACTGCTTGGAGGTGGCATTCTTCCACAAACTGCACCTACCTATCACGGCGGTGGTGGACCGGCTTGGGGCGGAATTGTGGTAACGTTACCGTGGTTCATGTATCAACATCAGGGAGACGCTGATGTCCTTCGTGAAAATTTCGAAATGATCAAAGGCTGGATGAGTTTTCTGGATACGAAAGTCAAAGACAATATGCTCACGCGTTATGGCGGCAATTGGGATTTTCTGGGAGACTGGTTATGGCCGCATGCTACGGAACAAGGCATGAACAACAACTCTGATGAAAACCTGTTTTTCAACAATTGTTACTGGATTTACAACCTGAAGACTGCGGCCAAGATTGCGCAAGTCATCGGCAAAATAAATGAAGCAGAAGAGTGGGAACATCAGGCTGACATTTCGAGCAAGATTCTCCATGTAAAATATTATCATGCCGATGATCACAATTATTCCGATGGAACCATGCGAAGTTTGGCAGCTGCCTTATATGGCGATATCATGCCAAAAGAATTGCGGCAGGCCGTGATGGAACGGCTCGAGCAGGAAATTCTCGTCAATCAGAAAGGACATATCGATGTGGGGATTACCGGCGGAGCCATGCTTTTCAAGGTTTTGCGCGAAGAAGGCCGAGATGATCTTATCTATTCGATGACCTCGCAAACCACTTATCCAAGTTGGGGATTCATGCGCGAAAACGGGGCTACAACAATATGGGAAATGTGGGAAAAAGATTTGCCCGGACATTCCCTGTTACACAGTTCTTACCTTTATCCTGGCGCATGGTACGTTGATGGCGTGGCAGGCATAAGACGTGATCCTGAAGTCCCGGGATTCAGAAAATTCATCATTCGCATCCCTCTCCTGACAGAAACACAGATTTCGTGGGCAAAAGCCGAATTCGATTCCCCGGCCGGTCTCATCAAATCGCATTGGGAACGTAACAACGGCAAGACAGAATTAAACGTAACAGTACCGCCAAATTGTACGGCTACGATTTATTTCCCTGATGAAAAGGGGAAAACGGTTCACGAAAAAACGGGCTTGGCAAATAAAATCGGCAAGAAAGACGGATGTTTGCTATACGAAATTACGGCTGGAAATTATCAGTTTTCAAATTAAGAATGGTAAAGTTAAGAATGAAATGTCTTTTTGTGTAACTTCATGTTTTATGTTTTCGTTGCAAAATACCCACAAAGGCTACAAGTCACAAAGGAAACACAAAGTTAAAACACATCATACGTTATTCTTGATTAATATTTTAAATTTTTTTTACAATGAAACGCATTTATTTATTTATCAGCATTTTATTCGCTATTGTGATGAGTGCATGTCAGGGAGAAAAACCAACAGTTGCCTCTCTGAAAGTTGAAATGCAGGAAAATCCCGAAGGAGTTGTCACCACGCAGCCTCGATTTTCCTGGCAAATAGCATCGAACACTCCGGATTTGCTGCAAAGTGCTTATCAAATTCAAGTAGCAAGTTCCGAAGAAGATTTGGTGCAGGGTAAAAATCTGCTTTGGGACACAAAGAAGGTGAAAAGTGATCAGTCGATTCTGATTCCTTACGAAGGCAGTGAGCTGTCTTCGCGCCAAGTTTGTTTTTGGAGAGTAAAAGTATTTACAAACCAAGGAAACAGTGATTGGAGTGCAATCGGACGTTGGTCGATGGCGTTGCTCAACGATGCTGATTGGCAGGCCAAATGGATCGGCGAAGATTCGTTGTCGAATCCCGGCGAAACCATGAAAGGCGATACGCGGTTAGCTGCGCGTTACCTACGCAAGCCCTTTACTACAGACAAAGAAGTAAAAAGAGCCGTTCTTTACATTTCGGGATTGGGGTCAAACGAAGCCTACATCAACGGGAAACGGGTGTCGGAAGACGTTTTTGCTCCAACAGTGTCGTGGTATCCCGAAAGAGTTTACTTCAACACCTACGATGTTACAAATTTGATTTCGCCCGAGACGAACGTAATTGCCGTAAAGCTCGGCAACGGACGTTATTTCGGTATGCGCGGATCGGCATTCGATTTCGACAATCTGCAAGTCTTCGGACTGCCGAGTTTGCTTTCGCAATTGGAAATAGAGTACACCGACGGCACTTCTCAGGTCGTAATAAGCGATGAATCGTGGAAAGTTACCTCAAAGGGACCTATCGTGGGCAACAACGAATACGACGGAGAGGAGTATGACGCCAACCTCGAAATGCCCGGTTGGAACACAACCACTTTCGACGACAGTTCATGGCTGCAGGCGGACTTGATGCCGGCTCCGAAAGGGAAACTTACGGCACAACCCAATCCCAACCTCCGCGTGATGGAGGAAATAAAACCGATAAAAATTACCAAACTTCCTGATGGAAAATATATCCTCGACATGGGGCAAAATATGGTGGGTTGGTTGAAAATCGAAAAACTGAACGGAAAAAAAGGCCAACCTATCACCATGCGCTTCGCCGAACTGCTCAATCCCGACAGCACACTGTATTTGGCAAACCTTCGCGGAGCCAAAGTTTCGGACATCTATACACCCGCAAAAGACGGAGAATTCAGTTGGGAGCCATCGTTTGTGTATCACGGATTTCGTTTTGTTGAAATTTCGGGCTTAGATGCAATGCCCGACTTATCGGCATTCACCGGGAAAGTGATATACGACAAAATGGAAACTACCGGACAATTTGAAACCAACAACGAAATCATCAACCAGACTTTCAAAAATGCTTATTGGGGCATTCGTGGAAATTATCGCGGCATGCCCACCGACTGTCCGCAACGGGACGAACGCATGGGCTGGTTGGGCGATCGCGCCACGGGATGTTTCGGCGAAGCTTTCGTTTTCGATAACGCCTTGCTTTACAGCAAATGGGTGCAGGATATCGAAGATTCTCAAAGTCCGGAAGGGAGCATTTCAGTAGTCTCGCCACGTTACTGGACTATCTATAATGACGACGTAACCTGGCCGGCCGCTTATTTTTATGCTGCAAACATGCTTTATCATCAGTATGGCGACACCAATCCGATCATCAAACACTATGCTTCGATGAAACGTTATCTGGAGCGCATCCAACAGGTATCCATGCAGGATTACATCCTTACCAAAGACACCTATGGCGATTGGTGTATGCCTCCCGAAAGACAAGATCTCATTCACTCTCAAGATCCGGCACGCAAAACGGCGGGACCGATTCTGAGCACGACGATGTATTACAGCCTATTGAACCTGATGACGCAATTTGCCGAAATTTCCGGTAATCAGCAAGACACAACCGAATTTAAGGATATGGCTGCAAAAATCAAGGAAGCCTACAATGCAAAATACTTCGATGCCGATTCGGCAAAATACGACAACAATACGGTAACGGCCAATATCCTTTCGCTTCGTCTGGGACTTGTGCCCGAAGGGTACGAACAGCGGGTTTTCGACAATGTGGTGAAAAAAACCGAAGTCGATTTCGACGGACATGTAAGTACGGGTGTGTTGGGAATCCAGCAATTGATGCGGGGGCTCACACAATACGGAAACGTTGATTTGGCCTATAAAATTGCGACAAACGACACTTATCCGAGTTGGGGATATATGATCTGCAAAGGTGCTACTACCATCTGGGAACTTTGGAACGGAGATACTGCCGATCCTGCCATGAACTCCGGAAATCATGTGATGCTGCTGGGCGATCTGATCATCTGGTATTACGAAGATCTGGCAGGCATCAAATGTGCACCGGGCAGTGTAGCTTACAAAAAGCTATGGATGGAGCCGAAATTTCCCGAAGGATTATCGCATGTGAAAGCATCTTATAATTCGGTTTACGGCGAAATCAAAAGCGAATGGACTAAGGACAACAATTCTTTCACTTGGGATATTGTCATTCCTGCGAACACTTCTGCCACCGTCAAGCTGCCGAAGCAACTCAATATTGCTTCACCATCGGGCAAAGGCATACACAAAGTGACCGAAACCGATGACGCAATTGAAATCGAATTAGGATCAGGAAGATATCAGTTAAAAAGTAAGTAATCGAAAATTATTTTTTGGTGGAGAGAGGACGGACTCGTTATCGGGTTCGTCTTTTCTTTTCAGCATACCTGCGAACAATCTGTCGGTGTAATCCCCATTATTCGATTTTGAATGAAAAACGCTGCGGCCGATTTCATTTGTAAGGCTTGCATTTTGCATATAGTAACTCGATTTCTAAGAGACAAATATCCTGCCGAAGCTCAACAAAAGCGATTTTAAACCGTTGTACAAATAGTTAACATTTGTGTTATTTTATGCGGTTCATGCAACCTTTATCGGTTTTTAATATCTCACTATTATGTAAATATGTAAAAAACGTTTATCTTCAATTAATCTGTAGATAATGAAAAAATCAATTCTGAATATTCTTTTATGTGTGGTGTGCTGTTCAAGTCTCAATGCCCAACAATCAACGGGCAGCAAATCGGATAGTTACGATCAACTATGGAAAAATGTTGTGGCTTTTGAACAAAAATCTCTTCCCAAATCTGCTTCACAAGAAGTAGATAAAATTTTACGCAAAGCAATCAGTGAGGGAAATTCGCCGCAAGCGGTGAAAGCCATTATACATCAGGGAAAATACGATTTGGAGATCGATGCCGAAAACGATGCGTCGGTTTTCGAAAAAGTGAATGAAATGCTTTCCAAAAGTGATGATGAGGTGGAAAAATCGGTATTGCATTCGATGCTCGCCGAGTTATATCTGAATTATTATTTCAGCAATCGATGGGTCATCGATCGAAGAACTGCCGTTATCGGATTTGTGCCCGATGACATGAAAGAATGGACAAAAAATATTTTCTTCGACCGAGTAGTTGAAAATCTCAACGTATCGATTGCAGAGCGAGATTTGTTGTTAAAGACAAAAGTGGAAGATTATGCCGCTGTTGTGGAACTTGGGAAAGATTCTCGACGTTTTTTCCCTACTCTCTACGATTTTCTGTCGCTGCGGGCAATCGATCTGTTTTGTCGACTGCCGCAAGGCAATGATTTAGGTCGTTCGCTTGCACGAAGAAATATTTCTCAGCAATCTCTTTTTGCTCCTGCCAAAGAATTTGTTCACTTGCAGTTCGATCCGCAGAAACAGGATGTTGGTTTGTGGACGCTGCAAACTTTTCGCAATTATATGACATCGCTCATGCAACGCGGAATGAATCGATCGTTAGTTTTGGTAGAGTTTGACAAGCTCGATTATCTGAGGCAGTTGACTTCGGCGTACAAAAGTTATGCTTTGCCCGCCCTCAAAGCTATGTTGACAAAATGGAACGACAACGATTTCAGTGTGGAAATTGTAGATAAAATTGCCGAATATTATGAATCCTATTTTATCTCGACAGAAGATTCGGACGCGGAAAATGCAAAAACGAAAGAAATTTACGAATTGCTCAATCGCACGGTTCAACGATATCCTCGATATGAACGTATCGGGCTGCTTCAAAACAGATTGACGAGACTTACTCAACCCACAGTTTCCGTTTCGGGGCAGAATACCTACCCGCTTCGAGGGAAAAAGGAAATGGAGATTTCGTACAGAAATATTACGGAACTCGAAATCGATATCTATCAAGTGAATCCTACTGATCTGTTTATCGATAGATTTAATGGAAACAAAAACATTGCGAAACGGTTTGTGAAAAAACAAACCATATCGTTGCCCAAAGGCGAACCCTACGAGACGAAGAAAGACACCATCACGCTCGATATTGACGAATTTGGTGCTTACATCGCCGTATTTTCGGCCGATAAACCGATTGAGGACAACCAACATACCTATTCGTTTGCAATTTCGGATCTGGCCACGTTTTCGCGCCTGATTTCGGAAGGACAATCCGAATTTTTTGTTGTTGATCGCATATCGGGGAAACCGATAAAAAATGCACAAATCGAAATTTTTAAGCGGGTTTATCAGACTTCTCAAGAGCAGATCAAAAAAATCGACACATTGATTACCGACGAGAATGGCCTGGCGAAATTTTCGACGGGCGATGAAAAAGATAGGTATGCCTATTTTTATCGGGTTGTTTCAGGGGATGATCAAGGTTCGCTTCCCGAAAATATGCCGAATTATTATTTTTATCGGCAAAACGATAGGGAAGGTCTCGAGAACATTTCGATTTTCACCGATCGGGGTATCTATCGTCCGGGACAAACCGTTTATTTCAAAGCGATTGCAGCAATATTGCAGGACGAAAAAACTCTGCCGGTTGCAGAAAAATTCTATTCGGTGAATTTGGTAGATGCAAATAATCAGACGATTGCTACAAAACAGTTGCGAACAAACGAATTTGGTTCCATTTCCGGCGAATTTGTTTTGCCCGAAGGTAAATTGTCGGGAAATTATCAAATCAAAATCGACAATGCTCAGGCAAATTTTCAGGTGTTGGAATACAAACGACCAACGTTTGAAATCACTTTCGAACCTATTACCAAAACCTACAGGTTTGGCGATGAGGTTACGTTGACGGGCAAGGCCGAAAACTATTCGGGCATAAAATTGCAGCATTCAACCGTCGATTACGTCATTACGCGTTCGCCTTTATGGTGGTGGAGCAGTATAAATGGCTCGGCCGAGCAAATCGAACAAGGCAGCACGATAACCGACGAGAACGGAAAATTCAATATCACATTCAAGCCTTCAAAGCCCGATAGCGAAACAAATCTTTTTTTACGTTCAACCCCATCGGTATTTTCCTTTACAATCGAAGCAAGTATTACCGATATGAATGGCGAAACGCAGTCGGCACATTATGTGTTGAGTGTGGGCGATATAGGCATGATGCTCGAGGTTGATTGCAAAGATCGGATCGAAAAATCCTCAACTGACAACATTCGCATTACGGCAATCAATCTCGACGGGCAGAAGATTGATGTAAAAGGAATATATCGACTTTTTTCCGTAAACGAAAATGACAGTATTGCCTCGCAACTTTTCGAGAGTGATTTTCGAACAGGTATGCAACCCGAATTATCGGCAAAACTTCAAAAGCTGCCTTCCGGAAAATATCGGTTGAAACTACAATCGAGAGATGATGCCGGCAACAAGGTTGAAGCCGAAAAGGATTTTGTCCTGTTTTCGTATGCCGACAAACGTCCGCCCATCAAAACCAATGATTGGTATATTGTTCGGAGCGCCGATTTTACGCCTGAGAAACCGGCTGAAATCATGTTGGGCGTTTCGGATAGAGATATTCATGTTTTATTCGAACTTTGGCAGGGACAAAAGTTGTTGAAACGCGAATGGGTCACGCTCAATAACGAAATTCGTACTTTTACGATTCCTTATGATGAAGCTTATAAAAACGGCGTTTCGGTTTTTTTGACTTATATGAAAGATCAGAAGTTCTATACGCATTCTGCAATTCTTTCTACGCCAAATAAGCCGAACGATTTGAAGATTAAGCTCGATGTTTTTCGCGATAAACTTTTGCCTGGTCAAAAAGAAGAATGGCGGATGACGGTGCGTGATGCAAGTGGAAATCCGGCGTCGGCGGAAGTGCTTGCCTCGATGTACGATTTATCGCTGGATGCCATTTACAAATCGCCCGACTGGATATTTAACAGACCTGTTTCGAGAAGCTATATTTCGCTTCCTTCTTATCGAATCGACAATTCGTTGGGTAAAATTTATGGGGTTTACACAGGCTCGATACCGCAATTTAAAACTCCCGAGTTCGTTTTCGATTCTTTTAATTGGTTTGGCTTGCAATTTGGCAGAGATTACGGTGGACATATTCTACGCTCGACAGCCGGAGCAGTCAAACAGAATGCTCCTGTTTTCAAAGCGGAATCGGGCAATCTTGGTGAAGTGATGATGGTTGCCGATGCGCAATCTGTAAATATTGATACGAAAAAAGAATCGCTGGAAACAAAAACTACTGTATCTCAAATTCGAAAAAATTTCAAAGAAACGGCTTTCTTTTATCCGCAATTGCGCACTAATACCAATGGAGAAGTCCAGCTCGCATTTACCGTGCCTGAAAGCAACACTCGATGGCGTTTTCGTGTGCTGGCACACGATCGCAATCTGAATGTGGGCACAACGGATACTTTGGCGGTCTCTCAAAAAGAGTTGATGATTACGCCAAATCTTCCTCGATTCTTTCGTCAAGGAGATCAAAGCGCTGTTTCTACCAAAATTTCGAATCTTTCCGAAAAAACTCTTGAGGGGACTGTTTCGATGGAACTTTTCGATCCATTGACTGACCGTATTTTGGAAAAGATAGTTCTTCCGAATCAAAAGCAAGCATTTTTGTTGTCGAAAGGAGAATCTTCGAGTGTTTCATGGACTTTCGACGTGCCAACCGATATTGATTTGCTGGGTGTTCGAATCGTTGCCGACAGTAAATTGTTCAGTGACGGCGAACAGCATGCGTTGGCCGTTTTGCCCAATCGGATGCTTGTTACCGAAAGTATGCCAATGGATGTCAATGGTAATCAAACGAAAGTTTTCTCGATGGATCGTTTGCTTCATCCCCAATCGTCAACGTTGCAAAATTATCGACTCTCGCTTGAGTTTGCATCAAATCCGGCCTGGTATGCCGTTCAGGCGTTGCCCGTTTTAAGCGCACCGGACAATGACAATGCCGTTTCGTGGTTTGCCGCTTACTATGCAAACACTCTTGGAAACCATATTTCGAAAACTTTTCCCAAAGTTACCGCAATGATTGATGCATGGAAAAAGCAAGGAGGCGATAGTGAGACATTGCTATCGAATCTCGAAAAGAATGAGGAACTCAAAAATGTATTGATCGAAGAAACACCGTGGGTGCTCGAAGCCAAAAATGAAACGGAACAAAAACAACGTTTGTCGCTGCTTTTCGATTTGAATCGGAATCAAAATCTTACCCGGGCAGCCATTGATAAATTGCAGGAACTGCAAACCGATGAAGGCGGTTGGAGTTGGATCAAAGGGTTTTATCCGAGCCGAAGCATTACGCAATACGTGCTTTACGGATTGGGTCGCCTCGACGAGTTGATCGCTAACGAGGCTGATACGGCTATTGCTGTTATGAGTGAAAAGGCAGTGAATTATATAGATGCGCAAGCATTGCGTAGTTTTGAGCAGTTGAAGAAAAATAATAAAAACTGGAGGTCTGTAACGGCTATTCCCTCCCTCGATTTGGAGTATATGTTTGTTCGATCGATGTACAGCCAATACAAGCTGTCGCCCGAATCAAAATCGATGATCGATTTTTACACCTCCATATTGATTAAAAACCGGACAAATTTCGATTTGTATCAACGTTCGCTTATTGCAGTAATCATGCAGCGAAATGGAAATAGCGATTTGACTTCGGCTATTTTGAAATCGTTTCGCGAACATGCAACAATAGATCCCGAAAAGGGAATGTTTTGGGCAAACAATCGATCGCACATCTTTCTATCGCAATCGGCAGTTTCGGTACATACGTTTATTATGGACGCTTTCAGAATCGGTGGCTCGAAAGCCGACGAAATGGATTTAATGAAAAAATGGCTGCTCAAGCAAAAACAAACCCAACTCTGGGAATCGACTCAAGCCACGCTTGATGCCGTTTATGCTCTTTTGAGTACCGGCACGGATTGGTTCTCGTCTGAAAATGAAGTGCAACTAACGATCGGCAAAACAGTAATTGAGCCTCAGCAACAAGAATTGGGTACCGGATATTTCAAAACAACGTGGAGTGGGAAAGAGATCGTTCCCGATATGGGAAGCGTGAAGATTGAGAACAAGGGTAAAGCCCCGGCTTGGGGTGCTCTTTATTGGCAATATTTCGACGAAACGGATAAAATTTCGAAAACCGATGCAGTCCTTGATGTCGAGAAAAAACTTTTTGTTGAAAAAATTGATGCTTCGGGCAAACAACTCATTCCGCTTGATAGTGACTGTACTTTGAAAGTAGGAGATAAAATAGTCGTTCGACTAACTGTCCGCAGCGATCGCGATTTTGAATTTGTTCACCTCAAAGATATGAGAGCTGCCTGTTTAGAACCGATAGAGCAATTTTCGGGAGTTCGTTGGCAGGACAGATTGATTTATTATCAGACCTCGAAAGATGCATCTACCAATTTTTATTTCGATGTCATGCCACGCGGCACTTACGTATTGGAATATCCGGTATATGTCAATCGAGTGGGAAACTATTCGAACGGCATTACCACAATTCAGTGCATGTATGCTCCCGAATTTGCCTCGCAAACAAGTGGCATACGAATTAATGTTAAAGAGTGAACAACGTCTAAACTTTTCCTCTACTTTTGTGTCATCAGATAGGAATAAATCAATTTAAAACCAATCCATAATGAAAAAAGTCAGTTTTCTTTTATTATGTTGCCTAATGCTCGGCGGAGTAGCTTTTGCACAATCGAAGCCGGCGGCTCAGTTTACGAGAACAGAACATAACTTCGGTTCGGTTCGCGAATCGTTAGGTGCTGTTACTACTGAGTTCGAATTTACCAATATCGGTGATGCGCCTCTCATTATTCAACGTGTAGCCGCTTCTTGTGGTTGCACTACGCCCGGATATAGCCGTGAACCGATTTTGCCGGGCAAAAAAGGGAAAATCACTGCTCGTTATTCTACTACGGGGCGTCCGGGAAATTTCAACAAAACAATTACCATTTACACCAATGTTCCCGATACAACTTATGTATTAACCATTAAAGGCAATGTGATTCCCGACAAAAAATAAATATCGCTGCAATATTTGCAGAACGAAACCGAATGGAATATCTTTGTAGAAAAGATTTCAGTCGGTTTTTTTTATTTTAAATTTTATGAGATGAAACATCCCGAAGACGACCCTCAATATCAAGGCTTGAAGGTGAATAAGGGTATTCCTCAGCCACCCAGCGTTAATCCGCAACTTAAAAAACGATCACGGCGCCAATACACGGTGGATGAATATGTCGATGGCATTTTATCGGGTAATATTCCCATCCTCAGCCAGGCCGTAACGCTGGTGGAGAGTGCCAATCCCGAACATCAGGACGTGGCGCAGGCTATTATCGAAAAATGTTTGCCTCATTCAGGCAAATCTATTCGTGTCGGGATAACGGGTGTTCCCGGAGCCGGTAAAAGTACTTCTATCGATGCTTTTGGCATGTATCTGATCAAGCAGGGTCATAAACTTGCCGTGCTTGCTATCGATCCTTCGAGCGAACGTTCGAAAGGAAGCATTTTGGGCGATAAAACACGTATGGAAAAACTTGCCGTCGAGAAAAATGCTTTTATTCGGCCTTCACCTTCAGCCGGATCGCTCGGCGGGGTTGCTCGCAAAACACGTGAGACGATTATTCTTTGCGAAGCGGCCGGTTTCAATTACGTTTTTGTGGAAACGGTAGGAGTAGGACAGTCTGAAACGGCTGTACATTCGATGGTGGATTTCTTCCTGCTTATCCAATTGGCCGGAACCGGCGACGAATTGCAAGGAATTAAACGTGGAATTATGGAAATGGCCGACGGGATTGTCATAAACAAAGCCGATGGAGACAATATCGAAAAGGCAAAGATGGCGCAGCGACATTTCAAAAATGCGTTGCACCTTTATCCGTTACCCGAATCGGGATGGACGCCCGAAGTGCTTACCTATTCAGGTTATTATGGAATCGGAATAGATGAAGTTTGGGATATGATTCATCGGTACATCGATTTTGTGAAACAAAACGGCTATTTTGAACGCCGACGCAACGAACAATCGAAATATTGGATGTATGAAACCATCAATGAACGGCTGAAAAACGATTTTTATCGCGATGAAGAAATTGAAAAACTCTTGCCCCGGTTGGAAGAAGAAGTGCTTTCGGCTCGAAAAAGTTCTTTCGTAGCAGCCAATCAGGCTTTGCAACAGTATTATCGTCGTCGCAATAAAATTTGATGGCGACAGGTTGTCCGAATTGTAATTTGTTTTATCTTTGCAAAAACTTTCAGGAGGCGCATTCTTCTAACGGTCAGGAATCCTGCTTCTCACGCAGGCAATAGCGGTTCGATTCCGCTATGCGCTACGCTTCATTCCAAGTTTATTCCTCCTCGTCCGATTCTTCCATGTTATGGAAAACGTTTTGAACGTCATCATCCTCTTCGAATTTTTCGATCAGTTTTTCGATTTGCGCCCGCTGCTCGGCATTCAGTGATTTTGTGTCATGTGGAATGCGTTCAAATTCGGCCGAATGAATTTCGAATCCGTTCGACTCGAGATAGGACTGAATATCGGCATAAGATTTGAAATCGCCATACAATACAATCTCGTCTTCATCGGTTTCAACCTCGTCCACGCCATAGTCAATGAGTTCCAGTTCGAGATCTTCGAGCGAAACGCCATCTTTGGGCGCAATTCGGAAAACACATTTATGGTCGAAAAGAAATTCCAAACTCCCTGAAGTTCCCAAAGAGCCCCCATGTTTGTTGAAATAGCTGCGGATATTGGCCACCGTTCGCGTTGGATTGTCGGTTGCAGTTTCGATGACGATAGCGATGCCGTAGGGCCCATAGCCTTCGTAAACTACCTCCTTGTAGTCCGTGTAATCTTTGTCGGTCGCTTTTTTGATAGCTCTTTCCACGTTTTCTTTGGGCATGTTTTCCTTCTTTGCCTGTTGCACCAGCACGCGAAGACGCGGATTGGTATCGGGATCGGGTCCGCCTTCCTTGGCAGCAATAGTGATTTCCTTTCCCAATTTTGTGAATGTGCGGGCCATATTGCCCCAACGTTTCAGCTTTCTTGCTTTGCGGTATTCAAATGCTCTTCCCATATATATCCTCCTGTTCTCTCGTAGTGAGAAGCGTTGATGCCGCTTGGTGACGGCTTAAATTATTTTAATGTTTTAGCACAATGTTTTTTCATCAGAAAATAGAGTCAAATTTCGGCGTTTTGTTCACTTGACCCTTACTGTCAGGAATTATCTGAGCACTGCGCCCAATTCTTTTTCCAGACTTTGCCGAATTTTTTGCATCACCGTGTCGATTTGTTTTTCGTTCAACGTTTTTTCTTCGTCCTGTAAAACAAAATTTACGGCATACGATTTTTTATCTTCGGGTAGATTCTTCCCTTCATATACGTCGAAAAGCGTGATTTCCTTTAGCAGTTTCTTTTCCGATTTGCGAGCTATCTGTTCGATTTCGGCAAATGTCGTTTTTTTGTCAACGAGCAATGCCAAGTCGCGGCTCACAGCGGGGAATTTGGAAATTTCTGTAAATTCTACCGAATTTTTCCCTATCGCTTTGAGAATTACGTCCCAATTTAATTCAGCGAAATAAACATCGGTGTCGATATCGAAGGAACGACAAATCGATTTGGAAACAATTCCCATTTGTCCCAAACTTTTATTGCGAAGATCGATTTTCAATCCGGCCGCAAAGATAGGAGATTGGAATGTTTCGAATTTTACCTGTTGATAAATGCCCAATCTTTTCAATACGTTTTCGACATAAGCTTTTAACTCGAAAATCGAGCTTTCCGATTCGGGCGCAGCCCAATTTTTGCGGGTACGCTTGCCACATAGCCACAATCCGAAATGTGTTTCTTCGGAATATTCGGCAAGAATTTTATCGGGATTCTTTTGTGATGCGTCGAAAAAGTAGCAATTTCCAAACTCATAGAAACGCAAATCTCCGTTTTTTCGATTTCGATTATACGCAATACTCTCCAGTCCTCCATAAAGCAACGTTTGACGCATAACGCCGAGATCGTTGCTTAGCGGATTGATTAGTGTAACGCAATTGGCGGACGGAAATGCTTCATTATTTTCGTAGTAAGCTTTTTTTGTAAGCGAATTGTTCATAATTTCGAAAAATCCGTTTGCTGTCAGTTGTTCCGAAATGAGTGTTTGCAAACGATGTTTGCGGTCGGTAGCCGTTTGATATGAAAGACTCGAACGGAGCGAATCGCCAATCTCGATATTGTTATATCCGTAAATGCGCAATATATCTTCGATTACGTCCACGTCCCGCAAAACGTCCACACGATAAGTCGGGATTCGGAGGGTGAGTTTATCTTCCGATTCCTCTTCGATTTCTATTTCCAGACTTTCGAGAATGCTGCGGACAACTGCTTTCGGAATTTCTTTTCCTACCAGAGAATTCAGTTTATTATAAGTCAATTCGACACGTGGCTTTTTGATGGGTTGTGGATAAATATCGCGAATTTCGCCTTCGATTTCGCCACCGGCAAGTTCTTTTACGAGCATGGCTGCACGTTTAAGCACATAAACCGTGTTATTGGGATCGGTGCCGCGCTCGAAACGGAAGGACGAATCGGTACTCAATCCATGTCTGCGAGCAGTCTTTCGAATCCATGTCGGATTGAAGTAAGCTGACTCGAGGAATATATTTTTTGTATCGTCTGTTACTCCGGACTTCAATCCTCCAAAAACACCTGCGATGCACATTCCTTCTTCGGAATTACAAATCATTAAGTCGCCGGAGCTTAGTTCGTGTTCCTGACCGTCGAGTGTGACGAATTTGGTCTTGTCGGGCAGTGTGCGAACTATAACCTCGTTGCCGGTAATGGAATCGGCATCGAAAGCATGCATGGGATGACCCGTTTCGTGAAGGATGAAGTTGGTGATGTCCACAATATTGTTGATCGGGCGAAATCCGATAGTGCGCAATTTGTTTTTGAGCCAGTCGGGGCTTTCTTTCACGGTAACATTGCGAATGGTGAGGCCTGAATAACGAGGACAGGCCTCCATGTTTTCGACCACGACTTCGATGCCACCTTCCTTTCTATCGATTTTAAAATCGGCAACCGAAGGCTTGTTCAGTGAATAAGATTTGCCCGCTTGTTTGAGCCAGGCTGCCAAGTCGCGAGCAACGCCGAAATGCGAAACGGCATCGGAGCGGTTAGGCGTGATATCTACTTCGAGCACATAATCGCTTTCCACATGATAATATTCTTTTGCAGGCATTCCTACGGGAGCATCTTCTGGCAAAACAATGATGCCATCGTGAGAAGTGCCTATGCCGATTTCGTCTTCGGCACAAATCATCCCGAACGACTCTTCGCCACGGATTTTGGAGCGTTTGATCGTAATTTCTTCGCCCCCGAAATAAAGTTTGGTGCCGATAGTAGCAACCACCACTTTTTGTCCGGCTGCAACATTAGGCGCTCCACAAACAATTCGAAGTGGTTCATCGTTGCCGATATCCACGGTTGTCAGATGGAGATGATCGGAATTGGGATGTGCGGTACAGGTGAGAACTTTTCCGATAACCAATCCTTCGAGCCCACCCTTTATGGTTTCAATTTCTTCTACACTTCCAGTTTCGAGACCGATGGAAGTTAATGCTTCTGCCGTTTCGGCAGGAGACAAGTCGAATTGCAAATAGTCTTTGAGCCAATTGTACGAAATGTTCATTGCATGTAATCCTTGATTGATTCGGAATGATTCCGAAAAAGCCCTCAAAATTACATAAAATTCATGGAATAAGGAAAAATGGTTGTTTCAAAATGCGATAGACAGAGTCAAGTAGCAAGTGTAATATGAGTGAAATTGTTTGTAAAATTCAATTTTAGGCAAACTGAATCCTAATTTTTCCCTCAGGAGAATGTCCCATCTGTTCTTTAGCAATAGGTAACTGGTGTTTTATGTAGAATTATTCCAAATAGAAAAAGAAACATAAATATTTAAAGAAATAATTCTTTAATCAGGAAGAAATGCACTACATTTGTAAGGATGCGTCTGCTTAGAAAACCCCGAAACCTGATTTTGATGGTTTACAAGTCACTGAAAATCAAGGTTTGTTTTGAATCACTTTTAGTAAAAAAAACTTTTCGGAGGGGAGTCAAGGATGAAATGCGTGTTTAGTCAAATGATTGTTAATCTGTTACAAATCTTAAAGGTTGATTTTGTTTAATAAAAAATATGGGTATGGAAACACAGACAAACGCTCCGGTTTCAGGAGAAATACTCGATAAGATCATCGAAAAGCACCGTGGAAAGCCCGGGATGTTGCTCACTACCCTGGAAGAAGCACAGGAGAAAAACCCCCTGAAGTATCTTCCGGGTGAAACGCTAGCCGAAATATCGAAAAAACTAAAGGTGCCGTATGCACAGGTCTACAGTGTAGCCACGTTTTATTCCTTCTTTAATTTAAAGCCACAGGGTAAGCATTCGATTGTCGTTTGCCGCGGCACGGCGTGTCACACGAAAGGTTCAAAAGCCTTGCTGGATGATATAGAAAAAATTTTAGGTATTAAATATACCGGTGATGATGCCGAATCATCCTATACTACTCCCGATAACCTGTTTACTATCAGGACGGTGTCCTGCTTCGGACAATGCGCGCAATCGCCCGTCGTGGCCATAGACAATGTTATTTACAGCAACATGAATTCCCGAAAATTGCTGAAAATCCTCAGCAACTATACCCTATCGTTATGAAACCGTCCGAAATTGAAATTTTAAGAAAGCAGCACAGGGAAAGGATTCTTCCGGCAACTCCCATGATTTTGGTTGGAATGGGGACCTGCGGTATCGGTAACGGAGCCGGTGCGGTTTATCATCATTTCGAAAAGCAGCTGTCGGAGAATAACCTCGATTGTAAACTCAAGCGGACCGGTTGCTTCGGTTTCTGCGCCGAAGAACCGATGGTGATGCTCTATCAGCCGGGTAGGCCCATGCTGGTCTACAGTAAAGTGGATGAGAGGGATGTGAAGCGAATCATGGATAACTTGCAGAAAAACAAACTGTACAAAAACAAGCTATTGTGCCGTATCGATGAATGGGATTTCCTGACTTCGGAGGTGGAATTTGGAAAGGGTTACGAAGATATTCCTCACTGGGATGAAGTGCCTTTTTTTAAGGGGCAGAAGAAAGTGGTGTTGCGCCATGCCGGCCTTATCGACCCCGAAGACATTCTTGATTATATTGCTGTGGGAGGATATAATGCCCTGGTAAAAGCGATTATGGGTTACAAGCCGGCAGAAGTGGTCGATCAGGTCATGGCGTCGAAACTGCGTGGTCGGGGAGGAGCAGGTTTCCCTACGGGAGTAAAATGGTCAATCATGCAGAAACAGGATGCCCGGCAGAAATATATTATCTGCAATGCCGATGAAGGCGACCCGGGCGCGTATATGAACCGGAATGAGATTGAAAGCGATCCGCACATGCTGCTCGAAGGTATGATGATAGGTGCTTACGCCATGGGAGCGAGTGAGGGCATCGCATACGTGAGGGCAGAGTATCCGCTTGCCGTAAAGCGGCTTCGGACGGCTATCGAGCAAGCCGAACAACTCGGGCTTTTAGGTGAAAATATATTGGGTACCGGCTTTAGTTTTAAGATGGATATTGTTGAAGGGGCCGGAGCGTTCGTTTGTGGTGAAGAGACAGCATTGATTGCTTCCATCGAAGGGAAGGCAGGCCGGCCGCTTCCGCGTCCGCCTTATCCGGCCAGTAAAGGGTTGTACGGTAAACCTACCAACATCAACAATGTGGAAACCTGGTGCAACGTGCCGGTCATCATAGAAAAAGGTGCCGAGTGGTTCACCACTATGGGGACGGAAAGAAGTCCCGGAACAAAAGTGTTTTCGTTGGTGGGAAAAGTGAAGAATACGGGGTTGGTAGAACTTCCCCTTGGGTCAAAATTGGAACAATTTGTGTTCAATATCGGGGAGGGTACGGGAACTTCCAAACGGGTAAAGGCCGTGCAAACCGGCGGGCCGTCCGGCGGTTGCATCCCGCTGGAGTTTTTTTCAACCCCGGTGGATTACGAGTCACTGGCAGGCATTGGAGCCATCATGGGTTCGGGAGGAATGGTGGTAATGGATCAGGACAACTGCATGGTGGACGTGGCTCGCTATTTTCTGGAGTTCAATGCAGGAGAATCGTGCGGGAAATGTACACCCTGCCGTGAAGGTACGGCACAGGCACTGGCTATTCTCACCCGCATCACCCAGGGGCAAGGGACGTTCGCCGATTTGGCCGTCTTGGAGTTGCTCAACGGTGTTATCAAAGATTCGTCGCTTTGCGCTCTTGGGCAGACCGCCCCTAATCCCATTTTGACCACGTTAAAATATTTCCGGCACGAGTATGAAGAACACATCCGGGAGAAACGGTGTCATGCAGGGACGTGCGAATCGCTTTTCATGGCTTTGTGTGAAAACAGCTGCCCGCTGCACATGAATATTCCGGGCTACATCGAGCTGATTAAGGAAGACCGTGTGGAAGAAGCCTTTGAGCTTACGCTGCGCGATAATCCCCTGCCGGGAACGATAGGGAGGATTTGCCACTTCCATTGCCAAATGCGTTGCCGTCGTGAAATGCTGGATCAGCCGGTTTCGCAAGGCGAAATCCACCGATACCTGGCAGATACCATGTACCAGCTCGGAAAAGAGAACGAAATCTACAATAAACTGGTTAAAGAGAGACTTCCTTCTACCGGAAAAAGGATTGCCATTGTAGGTGCCGGGCCCGCAGGACTTACGGCAGCCTTTTACCTGGTGCGACTGGGCCATGATATCACCGTTTACGAGGCTTTGTCCGAAGCCGGGGGAGTAGCGCGTTTTGGTATACCGAATTATCGTTTGCCGAAAGATGTGTTGAGGAAGGAAGTCCGGCTGATAAAAAAACTGGGTGTGAAGTTCAGGTTCAACCAGCGGCTGGGCGACAATCTTTCCCTGGCCGAGCTGAAAAATGAGTTCGACACCATTTATCTGGCGATAGGTGCGTGGAAAGATATCGATTTGAAAATTCCGGGAGAAGATGCAAAAGGTGTTTTTGCAGGAACAAAAATTTTGAAAGAGATTGCGCTGGGTAAAACACCGAAAGTGGGTGAGCGGGTCGTTATTGTCGGCGGCGGGAACGTGGCCATCGATACGGCCCGGAGCCTGTTGCGACTGGGAAAGGATGTGACTATCGTTTACCGGCGGGGAAAAGGGGATATGCCTGCCAACGCCGTGGAGATATCGGAATCGGAAGAAGAAATGATCAACTATCGTTTTCTGGCTTCTCCCAGCGGGATTATTACGGGTAAATCGGGCAGAGTAAAAGCGTTACGCGTAGAGAAGATGTTGCCTGGAAGCATCGATTCTTCCGGAAGGAAGAAACCGGTTCCCACCGGAGTATTTGAAGAAATTCCGTGTGATACTGTTGTGCTGGCTGTTGGTGAACGGGTCGATTCCGGGTGCCTTGTCGAAAACAATATGGAGCTTACACGGGACGGGCGAATAGTTATAGATCCGTTTACTTTTCAAACATCCGACCCGCAAATCTACGCCGGCGGAGATGCGGTAAGCGGCCCCTCGACGGCGGCAGAGGCGATGGGGATGGCGAAGAAAGCGGCTGCAGCGATGGACAGGGCATTGACGGGTGAAAACAGGTTTTACCGGCTCTCGCGTCCGTTTAATTACCGGAATGTTGTGCCCGCAAATCCAAAACCGGCTTCGAAGAATGTTCCGAGAAGACTTTCGGTGAAAGACCGGGTGAATAATTTCAACGAGATTTCTTTCGGATTTACGGGCGAGCAGGCCCGCAATGAGGTGGAAAGATGCCTGAGGTGTGACGTGAAACATTAATCTGAAAAAGCTGTATTATGGAAATTAACATCAATAACCGGCCTGTTCAGGTAGTTGAAGGAACAACCGTTTTGGAAGCATGCCGTTCTGCGGGTATAGACGTCCCTTCGTTGTGTTACCTGAAAGATGTATCGCATAATGCGTCGTGCGGCGTTTGTGTGGTGGAAGTGAAAGGAGCTAAATCGTTATTGCGCTCGTGTATTACCCAGGTTACCGAGGGGATGGAGATTTCTACGAACAGCCCGCGGGCGATGCTGGCAAGAAAAGTAAATGTTGAGTTATTGCTGGCCAATCATCCTCAGGATTGTCTGATTTGTGACCGCAACGGAAGCTGTGAATTGCAGGAGCTGTCCCATGCCTTAGGAATTAAAGACAGGCGATTCGTTCGCACCAGGAAAGGGCAATTGAAAAAAGACGAAACATCGCTTTCGCTGGTGCGTGATCCGGAAAAATGCATCCTGTGCGGCCGTTGCGTTGCCGTTTGCAGCCAGATGCAGGGCGTAAAGGCGATCGATTTTTCGGGACGGGGATTAAAAAGCAAAATTTCCACCTTCCTCGATTCGGGACTGGGACATGTGGCCTGTTCAAATTGTGGGCAATGCGCCCTGGTTTGTCCCACAGGAACTATAACGGAGAGAAGTTCGGTAAGCGAAGTCTGGTCGGCTTTACAAGATCCCGGAAAGATTGTTCTGGTACAAACCGCGCCGGCTGTGCGTGTCGGAATAGGAGAGGCTATGGGAATGCCCTACGGCAGCCTGGTTACGGGTCAAATGGTTGCCGGATTACGCCGGCTTGGCTTCTCGAAAGTGTTCGATACTAATTTTGCTGCCGACCTTACCATTATCGAGGAAGGAAACGAGTTGCTTCACCGCATCAAAACGGGTGGGGAGTTACCGATGATCACTTCCTGTTCGCCGGGATGGATCAAGTTTGTCGAAGATTTTTATCCGGATTTGTTGAGGCACCTGTCCACCTGTAAGTCACCGCAGCAGATGTTTGGTGCGGTGGCAAAAACATACTATGCCGAAAAAACGGGCGTCGATCCGAGAAACATCGTGGTGGTTTCCATCATGCCTTGTACGGCCAAGAAATACGAGGCAAAACGTCCGGAAATGGATGGGGCATTCCATTATTGGAAAGAGAAACTAAAGCTGAAAGATGAGGAGCATTTTTTCGATGTGGATTTTTCACTTACCACGCGTGAGCTGGCGCGTATGTTCAGCGAAGCGGGAATAAATTTTTCCGGTCTCCCGGAAGAACGGTTCGACAGCCCACTGGGTGAATCAACCGGTGCCGCCGCAATATTTGGTGCTACCGGAGGGGTGATGGAGGCGGCACTCAGAACAGCTTATGAGTTGTATACCGGTAAAACGCTGTATGATGTTAATTTCACATCTGTACGGGGTTTTCAGGGAATAAAAGAGGCGGACGTAAATTTGAACGGAACGGTCATTAAAGTAGCTGTCGCGCATACACTCAAGAACGCCGGAATTTTGTTGGAACAGATCAAAAATGGCACATCGCCCTACGTGTTCATTGAAGTGATGGCATGCCCGGGAGGCTGTATCGGCGGCGGCGGACAACCTATCCCCACTAATGCGGAAACGCGTGAAAAACGTGCTGCGTCTATTTATTATGAAGACGATCATAAAGTGATACGGAAATCGCATGAAAATCCGGAGATTATCACAATATATGCCGACTTCTTTAAAAAACCACTGGGTGAGAAGTCGCATCACTTACTCCACACCCACTATAGGGAGAGGGAGTATTAAATTTCGGCACGCTAAGTTGAACTTAGGATATCGATACGGAAAGGTAGCATGGAGGAGCATAAATATTAGGAATGCGTTAACAATTTATAGCTATTTTATATATTTTTTTGATCTGAGGATACATGGAGTTGGTATGGAGTTGGTATGGAGTTGGTACGGCGTTGGTATGGAGGAAAGTGTATGGAAAAATTCGGCACAAATAAATACCTGTTTGCATTCGATAATATTTGATAACTTAATTGGCCTTTGATGAATAAAAGGTGCATTGAGAGAGTGAAGAGAAAGAAGGATAGCGAATATCGGATTGAGAAATTGAGAGGATTCGGGCTTTTGATGAGTTTATTTCGAATTCGATGAAAAAGAAAAGAGACTGTCCCAAAAATTGGACAGCCTCTTTCGATATTTAGTGTAACTTTTGATTAATATCCTCTGATGGCTTTGATGCCGGGAAGCACTTTCCCTTCGATCATTTCGAGCAGAGCACCGCCGCCGGTGGATACATACGAAACCTGATCGGCCAGACCGAATTTGTTGATGCAGGCCACCGAGTCGCCACCACCTACCAGCGAATAAGCACCTTTTTTAGTGGCTTCGACGATGGCGTCGGCAACGGCACGCGATCCATGATCGAAATTATCGAATTCGAATACGCCAACAGGGCCATTCCAAAGAATAGTTTTGGAGTTTTTGATCACCTCTGCGAAGATTTTTTCGGATTCGGGACCGATATCCAATCCTTCCCAACCGTCGGGAATATCGTTTACGGGAGCATAACCCGTCTTGGCATCGTTGCTGAAGCTGTCCGCAATCTTGGCATCGGTAGCCAAAACGAGATTCACCCCTTTTTCTTTGGCAAGATCCACGATTTCGAGGGCAAGCTGGAGTTTGTCGTCTTCCACAATCGAGTTTCCGATTTTTCCGCCAAAGGCTTTTGTAAAAGTATAGGTCATGCCACCTGCAAGGATGAGATTGTCCACTTTTTCGAGCAGTTTTTTGATGATGTCGATTTTTGAGGAAACTTTAGAACCACCCATGATGGCAGTGAAAGGACGTTGAGTGTCGTTCATCACCTTTTCTACAGCCATGATTTCGTTTTGCATGAGGTAGCCAAACAGTTTGTGATCGGCATCGAAATAGTCGGCAATGAGCGCCGTTGAGGCATGCGCACGGTGAGCAGTTCCGAATGCGTCATTCACATATACATCGGCATAGGACGCCAATTTTTTGGTAAATTCTTTTTGCGATTCCTTAACGGCCTTTTTTGCAGCTGCGATTTCTTCTTCGGTAGCCGTTTCGGGCAATCCAACCGGCTTGCCTTCCTCTTCGGCATAGAAACGAAGATTTTCGAGCATCAAAGCCTGACCCGGTTTCAGTGCTGCAGCTTTAGCCGCAGCTTCGTCACTCATGCAATCGTTTGCAAAGTCCACATCCACTCCCAATAATTCGGAGACACGTGGAAGAACGTGTCGAAGTGAATATTTTGCAGTGGGACCTTTGGGACGGCCGAGATGAGAACCTATAATCACGCTGCCTCCATCCTGCAAAATTTTTTTCAGAGTAGGCATCGCTGCGCGAATACGTGTATCGTCGGTAATGTTGAAATTCTCATCCAGTGGAACATTGAAGTCCACACGAACAAATGCCTTTTTACCGGCGAAATTGAAAGAATCCATAGTTTGCATAATGCTTGTGTTTTATATTTGTGAGTAAATTGTTGCCTAAAAACAAACGTCGATACGAAACCTATTTTACGCCACAAAGATACTAAAATGTTGTCATTCATTCGATAAATTTTTTCTCTTTTTTCATTCACCTTGAAGAATAGAGAGATGAAAATTAGACAACATATAATCATATTGATCGTAAAATATGCAGAATGAAGAAAAAAATGCCTTTCGAAAAAATAAACCATAACAATTTGAAAACCCATCGATCGATTGTTTTACTCAAACCTTTTTTGTACTTTTGTACCGATTAATCAGGCATAAACGAATGCCTTCCATCAGTTGACAATTTTTATATTTTCAGCATATAACAATGTTCGATAAACCCTTTCACCTTGTCCTGGAAGACGGGACAACCTTCAAAGGAAAGTCATTTGGTTACGAACGCCCTGTTGCCGGCGAAGTTGTTTTCAGCACAGGCATGGTGGGCTACGTCGAAAGCCTTTCCGATCCATCGTATCTCGGTCAGATTTTGACGCTTACCTATCCGCTCATTGGCAATTACGGCGTTCCTGACGATGTTTCCCAAAACGGTATTTCTACTTTTTACGAATCGGAAAAAATACAGGCTTCCGGCCTTATTGTTTCCGATTTTTCGTTTGAATACAGTCATTGGAATGCGGTAAAAAGTCTGCACGAATGGCTTGTCGAAAACAAAGTTCCTGCCGTTTACGGCATCGATACGCGCGAGTTGACCAAACTTGTTCGCGAAAAGGGAGCGATGCTTGGTAAACTGGTTTTCCCCGATGAAGAAGATATCCCGTTTGTCAATCCCGATGATGAAAATCAGGTGGCAAAAGCGTCCTGCAAAGAAGTGATTACGTATGGCAATGGCAGTCACAAAGTAGTTTTGGTAGATTGTGGGGTAAAAAACAACATTATTCGCTGTCTGCTCAAACGCGATACGACGGTGGTTAGAGTTCCCTGGAATTATGATTTCACTCAGATGGAATACGACGGTTTGTTTATTTCCAACGGACCGGGCGATCCGACTTATTGCAAACCGACTATCGAAAATATTCGCAAAGCAATGGCTGCCGACAAACCGATTTTCGGCATATGCATGGGCAATCAATTGCTTTCGCTGGCAAGCGGTGCGAGCATTTACAAACTGAAATACGGTCACAGAAGCAGCAATCAACCTGTGCAATTGATGGGGACGCAGCGAGCATTCGTTACTTCACAGAATCATGGTTTTGCGGTGGATAGCAAGACGCTTTCTTCCGATTGGGAGCCGCTTTTTGTCAATATGAACGACGGAACGAACGAAGGCGTTCGCCATAAAACAAAGCCCTGGTTTTCGTCGCAGTTTCATCCCGAAGCTGCTGCCGGACCAACCGATACCGAGTTTTTGTTCGACGTGTTTATGCGGACACTGGACGAAAAAAATCCTTCGATACCTCGTCTGATTGAGGAAGAACTTGAGGCCAAACTGGTGGTAAAACATCCGGCTCCGGATTTTGAAAAGGGACAAATCAAAAAAGTACTCGTACTGGGTTCGGGCGCTCTCAAAATAGGGGAGGCCGGTGAATTCGATTATTCGGGTTCGCAGGCCCTCAAGGCGTTGAAGGAAGAATCGGTGGAAACCATTCTTATCAATCCGAATATTGCTACGGTGCAAACCTCGGAAGGCATTGCCGATAAAGTATATTTCTTGCCGGTTACGCCGTTTTTTGTGGAACGAGTAATCGAGAAGGAGCGTCCCGATGGCATTTTCCTGTCGTTTGGCGGGCAAACGGCACTCAATTGCGGTGTTGCTCTTTTCCGCAACAAAGTGCTCGAAAAATATAACGTGCGGGTATTGGGAACCCCTGTTCAATCCATCATCGATACGGAAGATCGCGAAATTTTCAACCAAAAGCTTTCGGAAATCGGTGTAAAATACATCAAAAGTGAGGCGGTTACCAATCTCGATGATGCTTTGCATGCCGCCAACCGATTGGGTTATCCTGTCATCGTGCGGGCTGCCTATGCGCTGGGCGGATTGGGAAGCGGCTTTTGCGATAATGATGAAGAACTGAAAATGCTTGTGGCGAAGGCATTTAATTTTTCGCCACAGGTTTTAATCGAAAAATCGCTCAAAGGCTGGAAAGAAATTGAATATGAAGTGGTTCGCGACCGCTACGACAATTGCATTACGGTATGCAACATGGAAAATTTCGACCCGCTGGGCATTCACACCGGCGAAAGCATTGTTGTTGCGCCCTCGCAGACGCTATCGAACAGCGAATATTTCAAGCTTCGCGAATTATCCATCCGCATCATTCGCCACATCGGAATCATTGGCGAGTGCAATGTGCAATATGCGTTCGATCCTGCATCGGAAGATTATCGGGTGATTGAGGTGAATGCCCGACTCAGCCGTTCGTCAGCTCTCGCCTCCAAGGCAACCGGATATCCGTTGGCTTTTGTGGCAGCGAAATTGGGATTGGGCTACGGGCTGCCCGAACTGAAAAATTCGGTTACGAAAGTTACTTCTGCCTTTTTTGAGCCGGCTCTCGATTATATTGTCTGCAAAATTCCACGTTGGGATTTGGCAAAATTTCACGGCGTATCGCGTGAATTGGGCAGCAGCATGAAATCCGTAGGTGAAATCATGTCCATCGGGCGCACTTTTGAGGAAGTGTTCCAAAAAGGACTGCGTATGATTCAGCAAGGAATGCATGGTTTTGTGGGCAACAAAGATTTGTTTACCGACGAGTTGGACAAAGAATTGAGTGCTCCCACCGATAAACGGGTTTTCTATCTCTCGCAGGCTTTGCAGCAGGATTATTCGGTGGACAGACTGTATGAGTTGACCAAAATCGACAAATGGTTTCTTTACAAACTGAAATATATCGTAGAGATTGCCCGTGAAGTGGAGCAATACAATACGCTGGAAGAATTTCCGACGGAATTGTTCCGAGAAGCAAAACTGAGAGGATTTTCCGATCATCAAATCGAAAAATTGATTTTCAAGAAATCGCTTTCGGACGATACGGTACGCAACAACCGCATCAGCAGAGGCATCAAACCGGTGGGGAAACAAATAGATACGTTGGCGGCCGAATATCCGGCTCAAACCAATTATTTGTATCTTACTTACAACGGAACGGCCAATGATGTGCACTATCTGGGCGATCATCGCTCGGTAATCGTGCTGGGTTCCGGTGCTTACCGAATCGGTTCGTCCGTCGAATTCGACTGGTGCTCGGTGAATGCCCTGAATACGATTCGCAAGGAAGGTTATCGTTCGGTGATGATCAATTATAATCCTGAAACGGTTTCCACCGATTACGACATGTGCGACCGCTTGTATTTCGACGAACTGAGCTACGAACGTGTTCGCGATATTATCGAACTCGAAAACCCGAAGGGCGTCATCGTGTCCGTTGGAGGACAAATCCCGAATAACCTTGCCGTTCGCTTGGATAAGGCAGGTGTTAACATTTTGGGTACTTCGGCCGATTCCATCGACAATGCCGAAGATCGCCACCGCTTCTCGGCGATGCTCGACCGATTGGGGATTGATCAGCCTCGCTGGCGTGAAGTTACTACCTTCGACGATATTCGCGAATTTGTGGATGAAGTCGGATTTCCGTTGCTGGTTCGACCTTCGTATGTACTTTCGGGTGCGGCCATGAATGTTTGTTCCAATAACGAAGAGCTGGAACGATTCCTCACGATGGCAGCCGAAGTTTCGCAAGAACATCCCGTAGTCGTCTCCGAATTTATCGAACATGCCAAGGAGATAGAAATCGATGCGGTAGCACAAAATGGCGATCTGGTGGTATATGCCATTTCGGAACATGTGGAATTTGCAGGTGTTCATTCGGGTGATGCTACTATTCAGTTCCCGCCACAGAAAATATATATCGAAACGGTCAGACGAATCAAGCACATTGCCCGACAGATTGCTAAAGAGTTGAAAATATCAGGACCGTTCAATATTCAGTTTTTGGCGAAAGACAACGATATCAAGGTGATAGAATGCAATTTGCGAGCTTCTCGTTCGTTTCCGTTTGTTTCGAAGGTTTTGAAAATCAATTTTATCGAACTTGCAACGCAAGTGATGCTGGGATTGGAAGTGAAAAAACCCGAAAAATCGGCATTCGATCTCGATTATGTGGGAATCAAAGCTTCGCAGTTCTCGTTCAATCGTTTGCAGAAAGCCGATCCGGTGCTTGGAGTAGATATGGCATCAACCGGCGAAGTAGGCTGCATCGGCTCCAATTTTGATGATGCACTGCTTACGGCGATGCTTTCGGTGGGTTACCGCATTCCCGAGAAAAACATCATGGTTTCTTCTGGGGGAACGAAGTCGAAAGTGGCTCTTCTCGATGCTTGCCGTCTGTTGGCGAAAAACGGATATCATCTTTACGCAACGGGCGGAACGCAGAAGTTCCTTGCCGACAATGGCGTAGAGAGCACTTATGTGGCTTGGCCCGACGATAAGGATGCCGATCTGAATGTGACGGATATGATTGCTCAAAAGAAATTTGATTTGATCATCAACATCCCCAAGAACCTGACGGAACGAGAATTGACAAATGGATATAAAATTCGGCGCGGTGCGATCGATTTCAACATTCCGCTCATCACCAACGACCGGTTGGCAAGTGCATTCATCAAAGCTTTTTGCAAGATGAAGGAAGGCGATATCCAAATCAAGCACTGGGGAGAATACAAGTAAAGGTTGTTATTGTGCGAAAAAACAGATTTAGTTCCGGTTAAAAATTGACACCTCCCGAAGAGGTGTCAATTTTTTTGCTTACCTTTTGAAAATATATCGCACGCTTGGGAATAAGCTTTTCCACGTCGGTTACTCGATTTTCACACAACGTGCAATCTCGAGGAAGTCAGTAAGCTTTTCTTCGAGTTCTTTCATCGAATGCAGAACGATTCGTGCTCCCGATTTTTTCAACATTTCGTCCGAAAGAGGCCCCGTGTTGACATCGATAGTGAAAATTCCGGCTTTTGTGGCTGCTTCGGTTCCGAGCGGTGCATTCTCAATTACGATTGCCTGATTTGGTTTTAAGTTTCCTGCTTTTTCGAGTCCCATCAAAAACGGTTCTGGATGAGGCTTTCCGTTTTTCACGTCGAAAGCCGTTACCATTGTGTCGGGAGAAAAAATTCCCGGGAAATTATCGTTCAGTTTATCGATGAGCGATGGTTGCCCCGAACCGGTTACAAGCACCGGTGTCAGACCCTTACGCTTTACGAGTTCGAGCACTTCCTTAGCTCCCGGAATAGTTTTCCCTTCGTTATATCGGGTAAAGAGTTCGGTTTTACGGGCATAAATTTTCTCGATTTCCTCTTTTGAAGCTTTTCGTCCCAATTCGCGTTGGAAAAGAATGTTAATCGTCGATTCGCCCGTACGTCCTTCGTGTAAATAGAATTCTTCCGGCGAATTATTGATTCCTATTTCATCCATTGTTTGTTTCCACGATTTGGCATGTGCCGGCATGGAATCGTACAATACTCCGTCCATATCGAAGAGGACGGCTTTCAAATCAAAACGAGTGTAATTATGTTCACGAAGATAGGTTTCGAAAATCGAAATTGCTTCTTGTCGATTGATCATTATTGTGAGTAAAAATATAAAAAAACAACCCGTCAGACCGCTTTTCAACAGAATGACGGGCATGTTATTGAATCTTGAATTTATAATTTGGCTTTGATGGCCGCTGTTTCTTGTTCGTAGCCCGGTTTTTCGAGCAGGGCAAACATATTCTTTTTGTATGCTTCCACTCCCGGTTGATTAAATGGATTGACGCCGAGTAGATAACCACTTATTCCACATGCTTTTTCGAAGAAATAAATGAGCTGGCCGATTGATTCTTCATCCAGTCGGGGGATTTCGATCAGCAAATTGGGAACGCCCCCATCTACGTGTGCAATGCGTGTACCCAATTCAGCCATTTTGTTGACTTCGTCCACACGTTTTCCACTCAGATAATTCAGCCCGTCAAGATCTTCCTTATCCGAAGGTATTTCGAGTTTTTTATCGGGTTGTGCGATGGAAATAACTGTTTCGAAAATAGTGCGTTCACCTTCCTGGATCCATTGTCCCATTGAATGCAAATCGGTAGTGAAATCAACCGCTGCCGGAAAAATTCCTTTATGATCTTTTCCTTCACTTTCGCCATAAAGTTGTTTCCACCATTCGGCAAAATAGTGAAGTTTTGGATGATAATTTACCAAGATTTCGATTTTCTTTCCTCTTTTGTAAAGTTCGTTGCGAATGACTGCATAAATTGCCGACAGATTGTATTCGAATGAAATATTATCGGCTGTAGCTTTCTCCATAGCAACCGCACCGGCAACGAGTTTTCGGATATTGATGCCGGCTACCGCAATCGGCAAAAGCCCGACCGGCGTGAGAACGGAATAACGACCGCCTACATCGTCGGGAATGACGAAGGTTTTGTACCCTTCTTTCGAAGCAAGCATGCGAAGAGCTCCTTTAGTTGCATCGGTAATAGCTATAATGCGTTGGCGAGCTTCGCCCTTACCCACTTTTTCTTCGAGTAATTCCTTCAAAATGCGGAAAGCAAGTGCCGGTTCGGTAGTAGTTCCCGATTTGGAAATATTGATGATCCCAAAACTTTTGTTTTTCAGATATTCTTTCAGTTCGAACAGATAATCTTCGCTGATATTGTTACCGGCATACATAATGACAGGATTTTTGCGGTCTTGCTGAAGCCAGTCGAAAGCATTCGAAAGCGAATCGATTACTGCGCGTGCGCCTAAATAACTTCCGCCAATACCGACTATCACTACCACATCACATCGTGTGCGGAGGTTGACAGCAGCATCTTCTATTTCTTTAATGGCATCTTCGGTTATGGACGAAGGAAGATTGACCCATCCCAAAAAATCGTTGCCCGGACGAGAACCATCGTGCAGAGCCCGGTTGCATGCGATCGCATTCGTTCCCTGTTTCAAGATTTCATCTTCGGTAACGAACTTGTACACATGTTGGATGTTCATTTTGAGCTTTTCCATTGACTAATTGAGTTTATTTAGTTTAAAATGTTTCGATCAATTTCTGAATACCGGCTTTGGGAGGAAGCTTATCGTACAAAATTTGATATACGGTGTTGACAATGGGAATATCAATTTTGAAACGCTGATTCATCTCCATAATGCATTTTGCACCATAATATCCTTCGGCAATCATTTCCATTTCGAGTTGAGCCGTTTTCACTGAGTATCCTTTGCCAATCATTGTACCGAGCGTTCTATTTCGGCTGAATTGCGAATAGCCGGTTACGAGCATGTCGCCCAGGTAATGCTGTTCGCAAATATTTCGTTCCATCGGAGCGACGCTACTCAAAAAACGCTCCATTTCTTTGGCGCAATTCGTCATCAAAACGGCCTGAAAATTATCGCCATACTGAAGTCCTTGACATATTCCGGCCGCAATTGCATAAATATTTTTGAGAACCGATGCCATTTCGATGCCAACCACATCGTTCGAAACCCGTGTATGCATGATTCTCGAATTGATAGCCTCGGCGAGCATGGTTGCTTTTTCGGTATCGATACAAGCAGAAGTGAGGAAGGATAGACGTTCGAGCGCAATTTCTTCGGCATGACAAGGGCCCGAGAGCACTCCGATATTTTCGAGAGGAATTCGGAAGTTATAGGCGAGATATTCGCTGATGACCATGTTGTCGTTGGGGACTATTCCCTTGATGGCCGATATCACGAATTTTCCTTTGAAAGCGCTATTCCAAATTCTTTTCAGATATTGTTTTACGTAAGGAGAAGGAAATGCAAGAATAATCGTATCCGAATCTTTGATGGCTCTTTCGATGCTGGAGTAAAAAGTAATTTGAGCCAGATTGAATTTCAGATTTGTGAGATAATCGGGATTGTGCCCTAACTTGTAAAATCCTTCGATCTGTTCCGTACGTCGAATATACCAATGTAGATGGTCGTTGTTCATCAGTACAATTTTGGCGAGAGCCGTACCCCATGTACCTCCTCCCAAAACACAGATTTTTCCGAGTGAATCCATTTTGTATGTTTAAAATTCAGGCATGATCGTCAGGCAAGAGTTGAAGCACTTTCTATCCAACTTTTAACCTCTTCGAGCGATGGATTGTTCAATTCGAGTTTGTATTTTTTATTCAATTCGCACAGTTCCTGATGTATTTTATTCGGATTAGCTCCTTTTAAGGCAGCAACTTCGTTGTATCCGGCTCTTTGTAAAGGAGAAATCCATACTTCCGGAATGCCGAGTTCCGTATATTTATGAGCGTTGTCTTTTTTTACCGTTTTTTCCGGGCGCATTTGAGGAAACAAGAGAACTTCCTGAATAGTCGTTTGCCCGGTAAGAAGCATCGTGAGGCGATCCATTCCTATTCCCATTCCTGCTGTAGGCGGCATGCCATATTCGAGTGCACGCAGAAAATCCTGATCGATGTACATGGCTTCGTCGTCACCTTTTTCAGAAAGGCGAAGCTGTTCCTCAAAGCGTTCGCGTTGATCGATCGGATCGTTTAATTCGGAATAGGCGTTTGCGAGCTCTTTCCCGTTGACTATCAATTCGAATCTTTCGGTAAGCTGTGGATTGTTGCGATGGCGTTTTGTCAAAGGCGACATTTCGATTGGATAATCCATCACAAAAGTGGGCTGAATGAAATGTCCTTCGCACTTTTCTCCAAATATCTCGTCGATGAGTTTTCCTTTTCCCATTGTCGGATCGTGTTCGATTCCCAATTTGTTGCACACATCTCGAAGCTCATCTTCATTCATCCCGGCAATATCAAATCCGGTAAATTCCTTAATGGCATCGAGCATAGTGATTCGCTTATAGGGCGTTTTGAAATCGATTTCGTTTTCACCTACTTTCACTTTTGTGGTTCCGAGCACTTGCAGGGCAGTATGCTCGAGCATTTGCTCGGTGAATTCCATCATCCAATTGTAATCTTTATAGGAAACATAGATTTCGAGCACGGTAAATTCGGGATTGTGAGTCCGATCCATACCTTCATTACGAAAATCGCGCGAAAATTCGTAAACGCCCTCAAATCCTCCAACGATCAGACGTTTGAGATATAGTTCATTCGCAATTCGCAGATACAAATCGATATCGAGGGCATTGTGGTGTGTGATGAATGGACGAGCGGCAGCCCCGCCGGGAATGCTTTGCAAAACAGGAGTATCTACTTCGAGATAACCATGCCGATTAAAAAACTCGCGCATGGCATCGAATATTTTCGTGCGTTTCACAAAAATATCTTTCACGCCTTCGTTCACCAATAAGTCCACATATCGTTGACGATATCGCAGTTCGGGATCATTAAACTTGTCGTAAGCCACGCCGTCTTTCACTTTGACGATAGGCAGAGGACGAAGTGATTTGGATAATACGGTTAAGCTTTGCGCATGCACCGAAATTTCACCGGTTTGCGTCCGGAAAACAAATCCGGTGATGCCGATGAAATCGCCGATATCGAGCAATTTTTTGAAAACAATATTGTAAAGATCTTTATTTTCTTCAGGACAAATATCGTCACGCGTGATATATACTTGAATGCGTCCTTTCGAATCCATCAATTCGATAAATGATGCCTTGCCCATGATGCGTCGGCTCATAATGCGACCGGCTATACTTACCTGTCGTTTTTCACCGCTATCATCGAATTGATCTTTTATGTCAGTAGAATAGGCATTGACTTCATATAAAGGCGCCGGATAGGGATCTATCCCGAATTGACGCAACTCGTTAAGACTTTGCCTGCGTATAATTTCCTGTTCGCTTAAATCTAATAATTGCATTTCGTCTATCTTCTTTTTGCAGATTTCCCATAAAAGTCCACAAAAATACAAAATTGTTGGCATTCTTTTGGTTTTATGTATCTTTTTTCCTTTCTTTAAAAGTGGAATTTTTTGTTTTTCAGATTCTTGATGTCGGAGTGAATAGACTTGATGTTCATCAGAAAAAAATATTAAAGAATTATTTCTTTAATGAAAGAAAAATTATACATTTGTGCAGTTATCTTATGCCATTTGGAATTTTGATTCTCGATTTTTTGAGTGAATTATGAGTGAAAAATGGCATTTTGATATATATGCCGGTATTCGAACGACAATTCATCCCGGATATACCGTTAAATTGATCCTAATTTGGAATTTTGACAAAGATTTGTTTTAACCAGTACCTAAAATGACTTTGCAACAGTTGAGTAACATAGTGAAAGGCAATATCCTCCATGATCCGGTCAAATCAATGGATTATCGATATGCTTTTGCATCGGATTTGATGAGTGATGTCCTTCGTTTCCATATGGACGATGCCATTCTCATTACCGGCTTATCAACCATTCAAATGGTTCGCACCGCCGAAATGTCAAACCTGCCGTGCATAGTCGTCGCGCGTGGAAAACAAATCAGCAACGAAATGATAGCACTCGCATCCGAAAATCATATTGCCCTTGTTTCGTCACCCCTGACGGTATTCGAAATTTCGGGCAAATTATATATGAACGGCATCAAACCGGTATATTGAATGGAGGTGCAGTACGAAATACAAGGAGGAGATTTCAGCACGGCCGGACAGGCAAGTTCTGAAATTAAGAAATTGCTAAAACAATTCAATATCGATCCACAAATTGTTCGGCGAATCGCAATTGCATTGTTCGAAGCCGAAGTGAATGTGGTGGCACATGCCTATAAAGGAATTATGAAAGCTGATATCGAACCCGAGAGTATTCGTGTGATCGTTGAAGATGAAGGTCCTGGTATCGAGGACATCGAAAAAGCTATGGAAGAAGGGTTCTCGACGGCATCGGAAGCGGTTCGTCAGATGGGATTTGGCGCAGGAATGGGATTGCCCAATATCAAAAAAAATGTTGACGAAATGACTTTGACTTCCGTTCCGGGAAGAGGAACCTGTTTGAAAATGAAAGTTCTTTTCTGATACCCAAAAAAGTGCAGCAATGAAGCAGTACACATACACTCATGCAATTCAGATCGATACCGATAAGTGCATCGGTTGCTCTCATTGCATGCGGGTTTGTCCTACCGAGGCAATTCGCATTGACGGAGGACATGCCCGCATTCAATCGGTTCGATGCGTTGATTGTGGTGAATGCTTCAGAGTTTGCCCGCAACGGGCAATTTATGTAAAGGACGATGGTCTTGCGTCGGTCAAAAGTAGCGGTTACCGAATCGCTCTTGTACCTTCGATTTTTATCGGACAATTTCCTTCCGATTATTCTGCCACGCGAATTCTTGAGGCTGTCAGGCAAATTGGATTTGACGATGTTTTCGAAGTTGAACAAGCTGTGGATATGGTAAAAAGTGAATACCGTCTTTTGGAAAATGAAATCGACCAACGGCCCGTAATTACTTCATTTTGTCCCGCTGTTGTCCGGTTGATACAAGTGCTCTATCCTTCGCTCACCGATCAAATCATTCGATTGAAAGCGCCTCACGACATTGCGGCGCTTTACCTGAGAAAATCTAAAGAAAGACAAGGTATTCGGCCATCCGAAATTTATATTTATTACATCACGCCATGTGCGGCAAAAATTGTGGCTGCCCGTGATCCTGTTGCCGAAAAAGAATCGCCAATCGACGGGACTATTGATATGAAAATCATCTACAATCTGGTGTCGAAAATCATACGCGAAGATAAAAGTTCGGAATTGCACAAATCGTATGCCGACATGAGTCCGGATTCGGTATGCTGGTCGTTATCGGGAACCGAAAAAAAATACTTTTCAGGAAGAAGTTTGGCTATCGACGGGATGAACAATGTCATCGAATTTCTCGATAAACTCGAATCGGGTCAGTTGGCACATATCGATTTTTTGGAAATGCGTGCTTGTGATCAGGGTTGTGCCGGTGGCATCCTTTGTCCCGGTAACCGATTTCTTGCGGTGGAACGACTCGAACAACGTCAGAAAAAATTGGAAAAATTGAAACTCCAAAATGAAGGAAAAGTAACGAATATGCTGTTTGAATTTTCGGAGGAATTGCATCGGGAACTGCAAATCGATGCGGTTGAACCACGCGAAGGACTGCAACTCGACGAGGATATAGGGAAAGCCATTCAGAAAATGAAGCATATCAAAAAGCTGATGACATTTTTGCCCGGTTTCGATTGCGGCGCGTGTGGAGCGCCCAGCTGTAGGGCACTGGCCGAAGATATTGCCCAAGACCGAGCAAGCATTTCTTATTGTGTGTTTGTGCAACGCGTGATGGAAAAAAACTATAAACTAAGTCCCGAACAATCATTTTCGGTAATCGAGAAAATTTGGGGGCAGAACCGACTTAACAAATATACCGATGAAAACGAATCTTAAAAAATTAGCAGCCGATTTGAACTTCGAGCCATTGTCCGGAATAAATTTGCCGGATCGAATACCTCAATCGGCATACGTATCGGACTTGTTGAGTGACGTCATTGGCAAGGCCCAACCGGGCATGCTTTGGATCACCTCACAGGTACACAAGAATATTGTGGCTGTTGCTTCGCTCAAAGAGTTGAGCGCCATTATAGTCGTGAACGAACGTCAGATTGACGACGAAGTCGTGAAGCATGCCGATGAAGAAGGCGTTGTTATTCTTTCGTCTCATCTTCCTGCGTTCGAAACCGCAGGCAAATTGTACGTCTATCTCAATCAAGCGGAATGAATCTTTACAAGGCCGATTTGCACGTTCATACCTGTCTGTCACCTTGCGGCGATTTGGACATGAGCCCGCGCAATATTATCCAAGCAGCCATACAAAAAGGGCTGGATATGATTGCGATAACGGATCACAATTCGACAAGGAACGTGAAAACCTGTCTTGAAATTGCCGAAAAAGAGAATATTTTTGTTGTTCCCGGATGTGAAATAAATACACAGGAAGAGGTGCATTGTTTGGCATATTTTCCCGATTTGGAGGCGATATCGGAATTTCAAAAATATCTCGACCGAAAGTTACCCGAAATAGAAAATGATCCTGATTTATTTGGATACCAGGTTGCAGTGGATGAGGATGATGGAATTATATTTGAAGAAAAGCGATCACTGTATTTGGGAATTCGTGATGATATAGAAAATGTGGCAAATCAAGTTCACGCGTTGGGTGGAATTTTTGTGCCGGCCCATATCGATCGTCTCAAAAATAGCATTTTCAGTCAGTTGGGGTTCATTCCCTTCGATTTGAAATACGACGCACTCGAAATTTCGAAGCGTCATTCTGTCTCCGAGTTTTTGAAAATGCATCCCGAATTGCAAAATGCGCGTATTCTTCGCAATTCCGATGCACATCAATTGGAGGATATCGGCACTCTCACCACTTTTTTTCGGATGCCCGAATTGAACTGGATTTTTTTTAAATCGGCTTTCGAAAGGAATGTTTTTGGATCTGAAATTCTCAATCACGACTCCGAGATATGGTAGATTTATCGATGCATCTGATGGATATTGTACAAAATTCTATTCGGGCAAATGCGAAAACGATCGACATTCTGTTCGAAGAAAAAACAAAAGATCACACATTGACTTTTGTTGTGAATGATGACGGAATAGGGATAAACAAAGAAATGCTGAAGAAAATGGATGATCCGTTTTTTACCACACGCGCTACCCGAAAAGTTGGACTGGGTGTACCTCTTTTGAAGATGACGTGCGAGCAAACGGGAGGAAGTCTCGAAGTTAAATCTGAGCCCAAAATGGGGGCATGGGTAAAAGCTGTTTATCGAACCGATCATCCCGACTGTTTGCCGCTGGGAGATATTGCAGGCACACTGGCCTTATTGCTCAAGACCAATCCGGAAATTCGATTTCGAGTGCTTTACCGATTAGATGATGACGAATTTCGTTTTGACTCCGACGAACTGAAACAACTTGGAATTGACTTGGATACTGCCGAAATGTTTTTTGCACTCAAAGAATTTTTTACTGCCAATTTCGAGGAATTATTTCGAAAACGACCTTGCGGCAGTTACCTTTGTTAGATCTGCAATATAATGAGAATTAATATTTTAAATCAAAATATCGACATGACTGAAATCAAAACATTAGCTGACCTGAAAAAAAAACAGGAGGAAGTTAAATCGAGAATCGACTTGCGCAACAAAGCCGAAAATCCCGAAGCACGCGTGCAAGTCAAAGTTGCAATGGCAACCTGTGGCATAGCGGCCGGCGCCAAAAAAGTGATGGAATATTTTGTGGAAGAACTCGAAAAAAGAAATATCGATGCCATCGTTACGCAAACGGGATGCATGGGCTATTGTTTCGCCGAACCTACGGTCGAAGTTATACTGCCTGGCAAAGAAGCAATGGTTTTTGGATATGTGGATAATGTCCGTGCCGACGAAATCATCGAGCGGTATATCAAGCACGGAGAATTGGTGGATGGTATTATTCCTCAGAATTATGATACCATCGAACATGAAGAACGATAAATCGAGGAGGAGCAAACAATGAGTCAGTATAAAATGCATATTTTGGTGTGTGGGGGAACGGGTTGTCGGTCTTCACAAAGCGGATTGATTAGTGAACTGTTTCAGGATGAACTCCTGCGAAAAGGTCTAAAAAACGAAGTTCAGGTGATTCGCACCGGCTGCTTTGGCTTTTGCGAAAAAGGGCCAATTGTCAAGATATTACCCGATAATACCTTCTACACACAAGTGAAGCCCGAAGACACTGCCGAAATCATTGACGAGCATATTATTAAAGGGCGAAAGGTTACTCGGCTTCTATATCTCGACCCCGACACACAGGAATATGTTTCGGACTCTAAGCATATGGGATTTTACAAAAAACAATTGCGTGTTGCTTTGCGTAATTGTGGGCTGATCGATCCGGAAAACATTGATGAAGCCATTGCTCGCGATGCCTACCAAGCTTTGGGTAAAGTATTGAGTGAATATACACCTGAGCAAACGATAGACATCATCAAGCGTTCCGGGCTTCGAGGAAGAGGTGGGGCCGGATTTCCTACCGGCTTGAAATGGGAAATCACCAGTAAGAATCCCGCTGATCAGAAATATGTAGTATGCAATGCCGATGAAGGTGATCCCGGTGCTTTCATGGATCGATCCATTCTCGAAGGCGATCCTCATTCGGTCCTCGAAGCAATGGCAATTTGCGGTTATTGCATCGGCGCCGGCAAAGGCTTGATATATGTAAGAGCCGAATATCCACTGGCAGTTAAGCGATTGAAAGTAGCCATCGATCAGGCACATCAATACGGATTGCTCGGCGAGCATATTTTCGGCACCGATTTCTCTTTCGACATCAACTTACGCTATGGAGCGGGAGCATTTGTGTGCGGTGAAGAAACTGCGCTCATCCATTCCATGGAAGGAAAACGCGGCGAACCTACCAATAAACCTCCATTTCCCGCACAAAGCGGATATCTCGGCAAACCTACCAACGTGAATAATGTAGAAACTTTTGCCAATGTTCCGGTTATCATTTTGAAAGGAGCAGAGTGGTTTTCATCTATCGGTACCGAAAAATCGAAGGGCACCAAAGTTTTTGCGCTTGCCGGTAAAATCAACAATGTGGGGTTGATCGAAGTCCCGATGGGGACAACGCTGCGAGAGATTATTTTCGAAATTGGCGGCGGAATCAAAAACGGGAAGAAATTCAAAGCTGTACAAACAGGCGGCCCGTCGGGTGGCTGCCTCACAGAAAAACATCTCGATACGCCGATAGATTACGAAAGTTTGACTGCCGCCGGATCGATGATGGGATCGGGAGGTATGATCGTACTCGACGAAGATGATTGCATGGTTTCGGTTGCAAAATATTATCTCGGATTCATCGTTGAGGAATCTTGCGGAAAATGTGCGCCCTGTCGGATTGGCAACAAGCGTCTGTATGAAATTTTGGAACGCATGACTCAAGGGAAAGCCAATCCCGAAGATCTCGATAAACTTCGCAATTTGTGTAACGTCATCAGAGATACGGCTTTGTGTGGATTGGGCCAAACATCACCCAATCCTGTACTTTCGACATTGAACAATTTCATCGAAGAATATGAAGAACACGTTTTCGAAAAAAAATGTCGTTCGGGTCAATGTCACGATTTGCTTTATTATGTAATCGACGAAGAAGAATGTACGGGTTGTGGCGCGTGCAAGCGTGTTTGTCCCGTAAATGCCATTTCGGGCGAGAAAAAGCAACCACACCTTATCGATCAGAAAATTTGCATCAAATGTGGATCGTGTATGGAAAAATGCCAATTCGATGCCATCAATTTGAAAAATGAATATAAACCGACAACCGTTTCGGTGTAAAGACTTTCAACCCGGCATCTGAATAGAAAAGAATTGCAAATCGTTTTTCTCCAACCTTTCAAAAAACGCTATTTTATGGAAATGATAAAACTTACCATCGACAATAAAAAAATTGAAGTCGAAAAAGGTACAACCATTCTGAAAGCGGCACGTCAGTTTGGAATCGATATTCCCACATTGTGCCACTTCGAACTCGGAGACATGGGCATAGAAAATAAGCCGGGTGGATGCCGTATTTGTGTTGTCGAGATCGAAGGACGTCGCAATCTGGCTCCATCGTGTATTACCGAAGTACAGGAAGGAATGGTGGTCAACACCCATAATATCCGTGTGATCAATGCACGACGTACAGTGCTCGAACTCATCATCTCCGATCATCCTTTCGATTGCCTTGTTTGTGCAAAATCAGGACAGTGTGAGTTACAACATTTGGCCACTCAACTCGGAATACGCGAAATTCCCTACAAAGGCGAACAATCGACTTATCGAAAAGATACTTCGCCATCCATCATTCGAGATATCGACAAATGCATCCTGTGCCGGCGTTGCGAAATGATGTGCAATCAGGTGCAAACGGTAGGAGCTCTGTCGGCAATCAATCGTGGATTTATGTCGGTAGTTGCTCCGGCATTCGAAATGAATCTCGAGGATTCGCCTTGCACTTATTGTGGTCAGTGTGTTTCGGTATGTCCTACAGGAGCACTCACCGAAGTCGATCACACCAATGAAATTATTCGGGCTTTATCCGATCCTTCGAAAACAGTAATTGTTCAAACGGCGCCTGCCGTTAGAGCTGCTCTCGGCGAAGAATTTGGAATGGAACCCGGCACGTTGGTTACCGGCAAACTGGTTGCTGCCCTTCGCCGTCTCGGTTTCGATTATGTGTTCGATACCGATTTCGGTGCCGACCTCACCATCATGGAAGAAGGCACGGAATTTTTGAATCGAATCAAGGGCTATATGGCCGGAGATACTTCTGTCAGGTTGCCGATTCTTACCTCTTGCTGTCCGGGTTGGGTAAACTTTTTTGAGCATAATTTCCCTGATCTGCTTGACGTGCCATCGACAGCCAAATCGCCACAACAAATGTTTGGAGCCATAGCAAAAACGTATTTTGCCGACAAAATCGGTGTCAATCGAAATGATTTGGTGGTTGTATCCATTATGCCATGTCTGGCAAAAAAATACGAATGTCAGCGCAATGAGTTTAAAGTAAACGGAAATCCCGATGTTGATTATTCCATTTCCACGCGTGAGCTGGCCGCATTTATCAAGTTGGCGAACATCGACTTCATGGATTTACCCGACGAAGATTTCGACGATCCTTTGGGCGAATCCTCAGGTGCAGGCGTTATTTTTGGCAATACGGGAGGTGTGATCGAGGCGGCTTGCCGAACTGCTTATGAATTATATACAGGAAAGAAGCTGGAAAAGATTGAATTTGAGCAGCTGCGCGGCTTGGAAGGGATTCGCTCTGCTACCATCGATTTTGACGGACTTCCATTGAATATCGGCATTGCCAACGGATTGGGAAATGCGCGAAAATTGCTCGACGAAGTTCGAGCAGGGACTTCTAACTACCATGCCATCGAAATTATGGCTTGTCCCGGCGGTTGCATTGGGGGCGGCGGACAACCGTATCATCATGGCTATAGCGAAATACTCCGGCGAAGAGCCGCTGCCATTTATACCGAAGACGAACGAAAAACCATTCGCAAATCGCATGAGAATCCTTCCATTATTCGCCTCTACAGCGAATTTTTGGGAGAGCCCGGCAGCAAGAAGGCTCATAGCCTGTTGCATACCCACTATTTTCCGAAGAGCAACGAAGTAACGATTCATCGATAGTAATCTAAAAGCAAAGAGTTATGAGCACGAAAACCAATACAGAAAATAATGTTGCACACGAATATCCCTATAACGGATCGTCGACACAAGTTGAGGTAAAAATAAAGCTTACGGCGGATAAAATCGAAAAAATCGATGCTATTTGTCGGTCATTTGGTAATGATCCGGGTGAATTGATCAATGTGCTGCACGAGACCCAATCGGAATTTGGATACTTGCCGGCAGAAGTTCAGGATGTGATTGCGCAAAACTTGCGAATACCTGTTGCTCAGGTTTATGGAGTGGTGTCGTTTTACTCTTTTTTCACCATGACCCCCAAAGGCGAACATCCAATTTCGATATGTTTGGGCACGGCCTGTTATGTGCGAGGATCGGAAAAAATTCTCGAAGAATTTAAAAAGGAACTGAAAATCGATGTCGGCGAAACCACTCCCGACGGAAAGTTTTCGATTAATTGCCTTCGATGCGTTGGTGCTTGCGGTTTGGCCCCTGTGGTTATGGTAGGCGAAAGAGTTTTCGGTCGTGTCTCACCCGAAAGCGTGAAGCAGATTATAGCCGAGTATAAAGATTGAATCTTAAAACTCCATTTTAAGCATTCGAAAGAATTTTCGAAATAGATATCCGGTTTTCAATTCGTTTTTTGAAGAAATTTAATTCGCAAACTTTGTCAACACATAGAACCTCTGAGCAAAGATTGAGGCATTGGGTCAATGCATTAAATGCATTAGATATTGCTATCCTCAATATCTGCCATTGTTTTTTTTTAAAAACATGAAGCCCTGAAAACACACATCAGCAAACCCATAGAGACACGTAGGCTTAAGTTTTAAACTATTTTCCGACGAAAGTGGAAATTGGTTGACCGTTCGCGGAAACCAAACCCACATAAGGGCCTGTTCACGATTGGCCCAAACATTATATGGTATTCCCTGAAAGACATAGTCGATTGGTTGAGCGTTCGCAAATATAAATGAAACGGCTAAAAATATTGCAGCTGAAAAATTATGTTTTTGAGCTATAAGTCACATTTTTTGATAATTAATCACACTTTTGGACTGAAAGTAGGACCAATCTCATAAGACGCAAATACGAGCCAAGTGCGGCGTAAATACGGCAGAACCCCATTCGATCCCCTTATAAGCATTTAATACGTATTCGTTTTTTGTAACAATTTACAACTTTAAGTGACGGCAATATAAATAAACAGAAAATAAAAGAGGCTGTCCTTCTTCGAGACAGCCTCCAAAATATAGAGACGATGTAAAATTATTTGACGGTCGTTGCCTGTTTCGGCATCATTACGACCGTTGCTTGATTGCCCTGCGAAATCAGCTTTTTCGCAAATTCCTGAATATCTTTTGAAGTAACGGAATTTACGGTTTTCAGATATTCTGTGTGATTGTCTTCGCCATAAAAATACTTGGTGTCGAGGACATTCATCCAATAACTGTTTTCTTTCAGGTTTTCGTTATATTTTTTGTTCATGTATTCCTTCACTTTCGTGAAATCGGCTTCGCGAGGACCATTTTGTGCCATCGATTCGAGTTCGCGGAAAATGATCTGATTCAGTTTCTCCATTTTCGCCGGATCGGTATCATAAACAATCTGAAGCATTGTTTGCCCTTCGGGATAGCGTGCGATGCTGCCTCCGGCGTAAACGCCATAAGATCCGCCTTCATCTTCGCGAACCTTTTCGGTGTAAACAATATCGAGAATCTGATCGAACATACTCATCAGAATTTGATTTTTAAGCGAACGTTGGGTATCGCCCGATACGCCGACAAATACGGAAGCTTTCGGGTTTTTCATTTCGCGCTCAAAAATATTATCCGATTTGCCTTTTTTCATCGACATGGGCACTTTCACGAAATCGCCCTTTTCAGCTTTTCCGGGAATCGAAGCCAAATATTGTTCGATGACGGGTTTCACTTTACTCTCGTCGATATTTCCGACCAATGTAAAAACGAACCGGCCGGGATTTGAAAATATCTCGTTATACATGTCCATAATGCGATTGTAGTCGATCTTGCTTAGATCCTGCAATTTGAGACGTCCGACCAACGGATTAACGCCGTATATGGCTTTCGTAACCGAGTCGCTGAAAGCAACCATAGGTTCGGCTTCCTGATTTTTGAGTTGCGTTTCGGTTCGCTGCATAAACGATTTGAATGCATCTTCGTCCCGACGTGGGGCCGTAAAGTAAAGGTAAACCAATTGCATCATGGTTTCGAAATCTTTGATAGATGACGATCCGTTGATGTCTTGAGTTGTCAGACTTACACTGGGAGAAGCCGAAGCCGTTTTGCCGGCAAGCACTTTCGGGAGATCGGTAGCACTGAATTTGCCAACTCCGCCCAAATTCATCACCGAATTCATTACTTTGCAGTTGACAGGATCTTTTTCTGCAAATTTTGAATATCCGCCCAATGCCGAAGCTGTCATCAATATTTCATCATCTTTGAAATTCGTGTTTTTCAAAATCACTTTTATTCCGTTCGACAATGTCCAGATGGTAGCCTCCATATCCGCATCCCTTTCGGTTTTTACGATTTTTCCGGGTGCAGGCGGTGTAGCCACCAGCGGTTCGTTGATGATTTGTTCCTTATAGGGCTCGATATTTTCGTTCTGCACTGTTTTTATCACCGTTAGGAGTTCGTCTTTAGTGGGATATACAAGCCCCTCTTTCTGTGGGCCGGTAACCGAGATGACGATGTTTTGATCTCCAATAAGTTGTTTTATTGTTTGATTAATAGCTTCGACGGGAATATTCGGAGCAAGAGCCTGAATGAATTGATATTCGAATTCGATACCCGGAATAGCTTCGCCATCGGTAAATGATCTGACATATTCCTGCGAATAGAGCTCGTTTTTCTGTTTGTCGCGGTTGTTATAAAGATTTTCGTAATTCTTGAGAATGTTTGTTCGGGCAATATCGTATTCTGAAGCCGTAAATCCGAATTTTTTCACCCTTTCGGATTCGCGAATCAAAGCGCCCAGTGCCAGGTCGATTTTGTCTTCGGCGCTTCCTGCGACTTCAGTCCAGGCATCTTTGGTTTTGGCCACAAAGTAATCGCCGTCATAAGCGTAAGCAAAAGTAAAAGGAGCGTCCGGCTTTTGGGCGATTTCCCGGAAACGCTGATTGAGCATAGCAGAAGCAACATTCATCACATATTGGGTAATAAATCCGGCCTGCGTATTTTTCAATTCTGTCGGAATCGGATCGTGTTTGAAAAACACCATCACTTGTGCCGTCCTTGCTTCGGGATCAGTAGCAAGGGCAACAATGGGCTCTTTGTTGTCGGGAACGGGATAATAAATTCTTTCGGCGCGATTTTCATCGAGTTTAATCGGAGAAAACAGATCCTTGATTTGTTTTTCCATTTCATCCACATTCACATCGCCAACTACGATAATCCCCTGCAAATCCGGTCGATACCATTTATGATAGTATGCCCGCAGTTCTTCGGGCTTGAAATTGTTGATCACATCGATTGAGCCGATAGGCATACGTTTGGCATACTTGCTATCCGGATACATAACGGGCAGGAGCTGTTCCCACAAACGCTGTTGTGCACCACCACGCGTGCGCCACTCTTCCCGAATTACCCCACGCTCCTTTTCTATTTCTTCAGGTTCGAGGGATATCGCATTCGACCAATCGTGCAATACGAGCAAACAGGAATCCATCAGGTTTTTGTTGTTCGTCGGGATGTCGGTGAGATAATAAACCGTTTCGTCAAAGGAAGTATAGGCATTGATATTGTAACCGAACTTGATACCGTTGTTCTGCAGATATTCGAGCATGGTTTTGCCGGGAAAATTTTTAGTCCCGTTGAAAGCCATGTGTTCCAAAAAGTGGGCAAGTCCTGCTTGATGGTCTTCTTCCTGCATCGACCCTACTTTTTGAGCAATATAGAAGTCGGCTCTGTGTTCGGGTAAATTGTTGTGACGAATGTAGTAGGTAAGACCGTTTTCGAGTTTACCTGTTCTTACTTGCGGATCGATAGGCAACGTCAGGTTTTGTTGCGCCATGATCAAGGTTGCAAAGGAGAGGAATGCAGATAAAATAAATTTTCGCATTGTAGCAATTGTTAGATGTAGAAATTGATGATAATTAAATTCTGTCCAAAACTATTTTGATAAGTTCTTCGATAGAGCCCCGGTAGTTTGCGGTTGAGTTGAGCGCAACCCGGTTTGCGATAATGGCACAAACGGTCATTGCCTTATGACCCATCATTTTCCCGAGTCCTGCAACAGCCGAACTTTCCATTTCGTAATTAGTAATTGAGTAATCGCCATAGCGGAAAGCTTCGATTTTTGCATTGAGATCGGGATCGGCCAAAGGCAAACGAACATAACGTCCTTGCGGTCCATAAAAGCCGATAGCCGAAATGGTAACGCCACGAATCATATCGAATCCGATTCGGTCGATAAGTTCTTCATCGGCACTCACCACATAAGGTGAGCAATGAAAAGGGGACCAGTTAACCTGTTTTTGAAATTCTTCTTCGAAATCCACTTCGCGCACCTCTTCAGAGCCGGCATAATAGTGGATAAGACCGTCGAACCCGATAGATTTTTCGGAAACGACAAACGAACCCACGGGGCAGTAAGGCTGCATTCCACCTGAAGTGCCTACACGCACGACCGTAAGTTGACGGAAATTGTCCTTCACACAACGCGTATTGAAATCGATATTGGCCAATGCATCCAATTCAGTGAAAACAATATCGATATTGTCGGTTCCGATTCCGTGTGATAGAGCGGTAATGCGTTTGCCTTTATACATGCCCGTGATGGTGTGGAACTCGCGGCTTTGGATGTCGCATTCGATACTGTCGAAAAATTTTCCCGTCATGCCAACCCGATCGGGATCGCCCATCATCACAATTTTATCGGCCAGTTGTTCGGGTTTGATGTGAAGATGAAAAGCGCTGCCATCGGGGTTAATGATAAATTCCGATTCCGGTATTATTCTCATAATGTATTGATTAGATTATTTCATCTGAAAATTCATTTATTTGTTGCTCGATTTGTTATCGATTGACGTACTGCCGCTCTGTGGTTTGGCTATCGCATCGCGCATATCGGTATCAGCTTTGATGTTCTGCATCCTGTAATAATCCATAATGCCAAGATTTCCATTTCGAAACGCTTCGGCCATAGCAATCGGAATTTGAGCTTCGGCCTCGATCACTTTAGCCCTGGCTTCCTGTGCTTTGGCTTTCATCTCCTGTTCGAGAGCAATAGCCATAGCACGACGTTCTTCGGCGCGAGCCTGCGCGATATTCTTGTCGGCTTGTGCCTGATCCATCTGCAGCACGGCTCCGATATTTTTACCGATATCGATATCGGCTATATCGATAGAGAGAATTTCGAAAGCCGTTCCGGCATCCAATCCTTTTTTGAGAACGAGTTTCGAGATTGAATCCGGATTTTCGAGTACCGATTTGTGCGAAACGGCAGACCCAATCGAAGAAACAATACCTTCGCCCACACGAGCCAAAATGGTCTCTTCGCCTGCGCCACCGACCAACTGTTTGATATTGGCGCGAACCGTCACGCGGGCTTTTGCTATCAACTGAATTCCGTCGATGGCAACGGCCGTAACGGGAGGAGTATCAATTACTTTGGGATTGACCGACATTTGGACGGCCTGCAACACATCGCGACCTGCCAAATCGATGGCCGTTGCCATTTGAAAAGATAAATCGATATTCGCTTTCGATGCCGAAACGAGGGCATGAACCACTTTTTCGACGTGGCCTCCGGCCAGATAATGCGCTTCGAGATTGTCGCGCGTAACGTTTTTAAGACCCGCTTTGTGGGCTTCGATCAAGGCATAAACAATGGTATGCGGAGGAACTCTGCGCAAGCGCATCAAAAAAAGCTGCACCAGCGAAATATGAACTCCGGCTGACAACGCGTTGATCCACAGGAAAAAGGGTACGTAGTGAAAGAAGATCAACACGAAGATAACAATGACTGCGATGATAATAAGTAAACTGAATTCCATAAGATAAGATATTAATTGTATAATAAGTGATTTGATTTGCGTTTTACGAGCACATTCGATAATTCGACTTTCGTTACCTCGATTTCGGTATCTTCATCAATCATTTCGCCATCCATAGATTTGCCTTCCACCCTTACGCCATTGATATCGACTTTGCCCATCGGGTTGAGACGCGAAACGGTTTTTCCTATATCTCCCACGGCGATTTTTTTCAGGTCGCTGTTATCGACAGTTGCATCGATTTCGGTAGTGAGCGAAATTTTATGCAGTGATTTCGATCGGATCAACAGAAAAAAACCTCCTCCAAAAAGAACGGCCGACGAAATGAGCAAAATATTGCCCTGTGCAGATCCTATATACACATACGCGTAGGCGATTCCTCCGAGCACAAAGAGCGCTCCTGTAATTCCTGCAATGCCAACACCCGGCAAAAGAAATATTTCGAGCAACAAAAATATAATCCCGATGAGGATAACGACTGAAACAATGATAAGATCTATCGGCATATTTAAAAATTCGATTTAAAATGTGTTTCTTATCTCTGTGTTGCGACTCTGAACGAAAAGATCATCGATTTGACGATGTAGCGCTTCGGCCTCTTTTTCGAGTGCAAGAATCGAAGGTGCCAAATTGTTCTTTTCGGCGGGACCTGCTTGTGCATACCGATCACGTTTATCGGAAAGCTCCTTTTCGACGCTCTCGAGTTGTTTCTGCAAATTAATGGCTTTTACATACAAGTTGCGTGCATTGGCATTTTTGAAATCCGAAAGTTGATGATAGGTGCGGCTATCGTCAATTACGAATTCGAAATCTTTTTTCGGCGAAGCAACTTTTGTAGAATTGTTTTCCTTAACCTCCTCAATCAGTGACGAGTAATCGACGCCTTCTTTCCAGGTTGCGCGAATAGACGAAATGCGAGCTCGATTTGCCATAAATATTTCGTCGGGATTTTCGAGCAACGTAACCTCTCTGTTGGGAATAAACGTATAAACACAAACCGAATCTTCCGGTTGAAATCGGTCGGAAGCAAACCAACCAACCCCTTTTTCTTCATCCACAGCCAACATATAATCGTTAAAAGGCGAGTTGAAAGGCATATTCAGTTGATTCGGATTGAGATACGAATCGCTTGCAAAATTATATCGCGTAATATACAAATCGTATCCGCCGATGGAATTATGTCCGGTTGAAGCAAAATAAATCGTAACGCCGTCGGACATGACGAAAGGGTATGCCTGATCGCCGGCATCGTTTATCGATTCGGGAAGGCGCTTTTGGTTGCCGAAATGGTCAAGGAGTTTTTCCATCGTGTACAGATCGATATTTTTCAATGAATCCGTTAACGAAAAATAAACCTTGTCCTTGCGTTCGTTCAGAAAAACGGGAAAATCATTTATGGGTGCGTTTTCGAAAAAATCCTGCATGGGCAACACCGAGCCGGAAGTTGCACTGAGATGATATGCGGATAAAAAGACTTTTTTGGGAACAACCACACTATCGATGATTTGGACATCTTCGGTGCGCGATACCATTTTTTTCAACTTTTCCAAGAATGCTCTTTTCTCGGACAGTTTGGCCAGAGCTTCCTTGTCGCGTCGTTTCGCTTTCTCGTAAAGGGCAAATTCCTTTTCGGCATCGTCGAAGCGGTACATCAGAGTGAACAATTGTCCCATATAAAGGTGAGCTTCGGGAATATTTTTTTTGGCAGCAAATGCAAGATATTTTTCGGCCTGCAGAATTTTTCCGGTTTCGTAAAGGCAAACTCCCAACCAATGATTGATTTGTGCGTTTTCGGGAGATGAAGCATATTCGGATTGAAAAACAGGCAGGGCTTCGGCATATCGTCCTTCGCCCAAATTTTTTTTGGCATCGTCCAACGTTTGTGCCTGTGCGACAAGTGCCGAAAAAGCAAAAAATAATAAAATCGAACGTAATTTCATAAGAATCAATTCCGATGTTCAAAGTTAGTATAAATGTTTATATGCCGACCGTTTTTACGACTTTTTTGTTCGGGAGAGTTGAGAAATCTGTAATTTATATCACTTCTTGCCGAACAATTGTTGACACTCTATCGGAATGAATGTGTGTCGATTGAAAATTATCATGTACTTTTGTAATCGAAATAAAACCATTCCAACAATGATACACGAAAAAATAGTCATCCTCGATTTCGGATCGCAAACTACACAACTTATCGGGCGACGAATCAGAGAATTAAACACATTTTGCGAGATCGTTCCCTACAATAAATTTCCCTTCGACGACGACAACGTGAAAGGTGTAATACTTTCGGGAAGCCCCTTTTCGGTGAATGACGAAAATGCATTTAAAACCGATCTTACGCGCCTTCGCAGTCATTATCCGGTGTTGGGAATTTGTTATGGCGCCCAACTCATTGCACAAACGTCGGGTGGAGAAGTCGGCAAAAGTGCCTCACGAGAATACGGACGAGCAAAACTTCATATCAAGGATACTTCGGATGCATTGCTGGGAAATATTCGTGAACAGTCGCAGGTGTGGATGTCGCACGGCGACACTATTTTGAACATTCCCGAAACTTTCAGGGTGATTGCCTCCACCGGCGATATACACATAGCCGCATACAAAATTGAAGGCGAACCAACCTGGGGAGTTCAGTTTCATCCTGAAGTGTTTCACACCGAAGAGGGAACACGGATTCTCGATAATTTTCTTACTATCTGCGGTTGCCAAAAAGATTGGACGCCGGCTTCGTTCATCGAAACCACAGTTAACGATTTGAAACAACAGTTGGGTAACGACAAAGTGATTCTTGCGCTCTCAGGCGGAGTCGATTCGTCGGTGACGGCAGTGCTTCTCAACAAGGCTATCGGCAAAAATCTGACGTGTGTATTTGTCAATCACGGATTGCTGCGAAAAAACGAGTTCGAGACCGTTCTCGAAAACTACAAACATTTGGGATTGAATGTAATAGGAGTCGATGCCAAAGATCGTTTTTATAAAGCACTTGCGGGTGTTACCGATCCCGAACGGAAACGAAAGATCATCGGCAAGGGATTTATCGATGTTTTCGAGGAAGAAGCTCTTAAGTTGAAAGATATCAAGTGGCTGGCACAGGGAACGATTTATCCCGACATCATCGAATCGTTGTCCATTACCGGAACGACGATCAAAAGCCATCACAACGTGGGCGGACTGCCCGAAAAAATGCAGTTGAAACTTTGCGAACCCTTACGATTGCTTTTCAAGGACGAAGTACGTCGTATCGGGCTTGAACTTGGAATGCAGAAAAATCTGATTTATCGTCATCCCTTTCCGGGTCCTGGATTAGGAATTAGAATTTTAGGCGAAATCACGCCCGAAAAAGTTCGTGTTGCTCAGGATGCCGATGATATCTTCATCAGCAATCTGCAAATGGCAGGCCTCTATGATAAAGTGTGGCAAGCGGGAGCGATTCTGCTTCCTGTGCACTCTGTAGGCGTGATGGGCGATGAGCGCACTTACGAAAACACCATCGTTTTGCGAGCAGTAACCTCCACCGATGCCATGACTGCCGATTGGGCACATCTGCCCTACGAGTTTCTGGCGAAAGTTTCGAATGAAATTATCAACAAAGTGAAGGGAGTCAATCGCGTAGTATATGACATTTCGTCCAAACCACCCGCAACGATCGAGTGGGAATAGTCCTCTTAATAATTCTGACAGGTTTTACTAAAAAATACTCCGATGAAAAAGTTTTTCTACTTCGTCATTTCTGCACTGCTCTTCGTTTCATGCAGTAACAACCAAAATAGTGAAGGATATTCCATTCTTGGCACTGTGCCTGCCGACATTGTCGGCAAGATCTATTTGCAACGATTCGAAGACAAACAATATACGACGGTCGATTCTGCCGAAATTGTGAATGGCACTTTCACTTTCGCGGGCAGTGTGACTGAGCCAATGGTGTATGCCATCGTTCCATCGCAAAAATCTCAACGAGCACAGGTTTTTCTCGACAATCATCCCCTGCACATTACGCTCGATGAGGAATGGGAAGTTAAAGACTTAAAGGGATCGGAAAATTCCGAGCTTTTTCATCGACTTCTTCCACAAAGCAGGCAAGGCACACTTAACATTGACAGCCTTGTTCGAAATCATCCTTCGTCGCCGGTCGCAGCTTATTTCCTGACGCGCGAGTTGTATAAATACGATTACGAGGCGCTGAAAAAACTTCGCTCGCAATTTTCCGATTCATTAAGCAATCATCCTTATATCAAGTCGATCGACCGCACATTGGCGTCTCTCGAAAACGTTCAACCCGGTAAACCTGCACCCGATTTCACCCTTGCATCCGCAAACGGTGATTCTATTTCTTTAAGCTCATTGCGTGGAAAATATGTCTTGGTAGATTTTTGGGCTTCCTGGTGTCCGGATTGTCGGAAATCCAATCCTCAACTGGTTGCGCTTTTCCAAAAGTATAAGGATAAAAATTTTACACTCTTGAGTGTTTCCATTGATGAGGACCCCGATCGCTGGAAAGCGGCTATCGAAAAAGACGGACTTGTGTGGTCGCAAGTGATCGATGTAAAAGGATGGCAAAGTGAAGTGGCCAAAACCTATGCCGTTCAATGGATACCGACCGGAATCTTGATCGATCCTCAAGGTATCATTCTTGCGCGCAGCACCGAGCCGGCCAGTCTGGAAAAGGAGCTGGAGCGGATATTGAACCCTCTATAAAGTTATGATTGGCGATGTATGAATTAAAAAAAGGATTACTTTGTCTCGTCCTTCAGAAGGAACTATTACCCCCTGCCAAATAACTGTCAACTTTTTTAAGGCATGACACTAAATCACTGATTCGCAAACTTAATGTCATCATCACTCCTGCATGTTTTAAAGAAATTGAACCATTAAGACATGAAGGAAATTAAGAAATAAGAAGTGAGAAATGGGAATTTCAAATTACGAATTACGAATTACGAATTACAGATTACTAATTACGAATTGCCAATTTTGAGTTTTGTAGGTTTATTTTTGTCGGCGCAGATATTCGTCTGGGCCGCTAATAACAAACGGCACAAGTAAATACTTGCGCCAGGGGGTGAGTTATGAATTAATGGATAATGTATAATTGAGAATTGATAATTAAAAGAAGCGAAGAAGTTAGAAGTCAGAAAATGGAATTATACGCCCCATCTGCGTTTTTTTAATCTGCGAATAGCTGCGTGAGATGAATTTTTTTCTTTCTCGCAGATCAACGCTGATTCTTTTCTCGCTGATTTACGCAGATTTTATTCGGAATCATCTGCATGAATATTACGCTGCGCTGCAGAAAGTGAGAAATGAGGAAATATCATAACCCATGTGTTGTCTGGCGGCAGTGCTTGTTTCCTTGTCTTAAGGAGGCAATGTCCATTTCATATGCTCCGTAGGAGCATACCTATGGTAGAAAATAATTTACGTAACCATTTTATAAAGCCCTGTCGGGGCGACTATCCTTTAATTCTGAAATTGCTATCGGATGGTCATCCCTACGGGATTTTGTGTTTTGTTTCGGCATCTTTTTCTACCAAAAGGCTGTCCCTACGGGACAAAATCCATTTCATACGCTTGGTTTATGAATTAATCGAGAATGGATAATTAAAAAAGAAATAAAGAAGTTGGAAGTGAGAATTGAAAATTGCAATTTTGTTTGTTCCTTTTTGTTGGTGCGGATATTCATTTGTGCAACTGCAGTAGTTCTGCCTTTCAGGCAGGGATTATAGGGACGTTTTTGTCCGCAGGTCATAACCTGCGGTTATGAAGGTTATTGCCTTTCAGGCAAAGGTTAGCCGGTGAATTGAAGGTTTTGACTGCGATGGATTTCTGTATTCAAGGATGTTTTTTGGCTTGAAAAGCCGAATTTTCATAACCTCAGAATTTATTCTGAGGCATGAATCCTCGTCGGAAACCTGCCTGTAAGGCAGAACATTTATTTGCCACGAAGACGCAAAGACGCGAAGTTGAATTTTCTTTTTTCCGGCGCAGGCATCTGTCTGTACACAAACAACACGAGTTGAGAAACTTACGCCGGCAGGGAACAGCCGGATCCGGATTTCATCTGTAAACCAATAAACCATCAAATCTAAACTAAACTTTTCGCTTCAGGTTTTTTCAATTCGGGATATGCAATGCGAGAATGATAGATAATTTTCAATTTTTCAACAAAAACATCCTTTGTCGTATCAATATCCTTGAAAGTGATGGGAGCTTTCTTAAAATAACCTTCCGCCACTTGAGTATCAATAATTCGATTTACGAGATTTTGCAAAGTTTCTTCCGAATATTCGGTTAAACTGCGTGAAGCAGCTTCTACGGCATCGGCCATCATCATGATCGCGGTTTCCTTTGTAAACGGATTTGGACCGGGATAACGAAAGGCTTCCTCATTGATTTCCTTATCGGGATTGGCATTCTTCCACGAAACATAAAAATAGCGGGGAATGCTGGTTCCGTGATGGGTCTCAATAAAGTCAATAATTTGCTGCGGAAGTCCATTTTGTTTTGCAATCTTCACACCATCTTTCACATGATTAATCACGATGCGGGCACTTTCTTCGAAAGGTAAACCGGCATGAGGATTCATTCCCGGCGACTGGTTTTCGGTGAAAAAAGCGGGATTCATTATTTTCCCTATATCGTGATACAAAGCTCCGGTTCTGATCAACGATGCGTTTGCTCCAATTTTTGCAGCGGCGGCCGTAGCCAGATTCGAGACCTGCATGGAGTGCTGAAACGTTCCCGGTGTTTTTTCCGATAGCTCTTTCAGTAATGGTTTGTTGATATTTGCCAGCTCCACCATGCTTACACCCGATATAAATCCGAAAGATTTTTCGAAAATATATACCAAAAGATAAGAGAACATGATGAAAATAAAATTAATGAGGAAGTAAACCAAAACTACCCAATTAACAGCCTCCAAGCTTCCTTGCGAATAAAGCGACAGTCCGACATACACCAAAATATACGTCAATAAAATAAAGAACGAGCTGCGAATAAGTTGTGACCTTTCGGAGAGTTCTTTAAGCATAAAAATCGAGACCATAGCCACCGATATTTCGATGACGATAAATTCGAAGGGGTAGGAAACCATCAGCGAACTCAGCAAAATGGTGATAATGCTTGCAAACAGTGCCGTTCGGGAATCGATAAAAGTCCTTATCAGAATGGTTACGATGGCATACGGAATAATATACACGTTGAATAGATTCAATCGAACCGAAAACGCAGTCAGTATCACAAAAAAAGTGATCAGCAACAGCATAAACATTACGTGCTGGCGATTTCGGTATTCCATCGGTCGGAAAAACAACAAATACAAATAAAACGATCCGATGAGCACCAACACGAGCATAAATTCGCCGAAAAGAGTCCAATAGCCGCGTGTTGCTCCTCCGCTTCTTTCTTCGGTTACTCGCTTGAGAGACGAAAGAATGGCATAGGTTTTGGCATCTACAATTTCTCCCCTGTCGATGATGCGTTGACCGGCCTGTACCATTCCGCTCGACGGCGAAACCTGCTGGATAAATTCGTTTCGAGCCTTTTCGGAGGTAGAAGCGTCGTATATAATGTTTTCCCGCAGATAATTATTTATGTTGGCCGACTTCAGTAGATTTTCGCTAAATGAACCCGGTCTCTCGTTCAGGATTTTTTCGTAAGCCGATCGGATGGTATGGAATGATTCTATGCTCCGCGAATTGGCCATATTGCCTTCTTTCAGTCGGAGGGATCGAGTTTGCGAAGCGGCAATCTTATCGTATTCTTCCGAATTCATGATGCCCTGTTTATACACTTCCAGCAATTTTTGTCGGATATAGGTTATATAGGGAGGATCCAAATTCCTTAGGTTGGCGTTCAGGTTGATGTCGGCATCAAATTCCGCCAGTGCATTTTTTTCTACGGACGTGTCGATGATATAGTAAGGTTCGTAATAAGCAAGAATGCTGTCTTGTTCGGCTTTAAACTGTGCTTCCGATTTATAAATCGGGAAATCGAAAGGAGCAGTCAGCAATTCGTACTGCCATGGACGGCCTTCGCTAAACGAATACTGAAACTTTCCCTGCCTCGGGAAACAGTATGTTATCAGCAGAATGGCGACAACGAAAATAAGTGGGACGAAATATCTCGTTTTCATCCGTATTTTCTTTTTGTCAAATAATTTGCTTTTTGCCATGACGAATGTGTGTATGAAGTATTAACAATGAAAAGAACGAATTGTTTGAATAACCGACATCGAATGACGGTGTCGTCGCAAAAATGGATATACCGGCGGTATGATGGGATTTGCAAATCCTTGCATCGATAGTTTTGCTTTGAGCCTTAGTGCCTTTGTGGCTGTTCTTGCCACGAAGACGCAAAGACGCGAAGTTCATCCGATTATCATTGTCAGCTAGGGCTGAATTGGAGGTTGAGTAAGAGTGGAGAGTGGAGAGTGAAAAGTGGAGGTTGGAGGCAAATGGAAATTTCAAATTACCAATTACCAATTTCAATTCTGTTGGTTTTCTTTCGCCGACGCAGATATTCTCTATGCAACTGCAATAGTTCTGCCTTTCAGGCAGTATCCGGTTGTTGTGTCTTTGTCCCCAGGTCGATGACCTGCGGTTATGAATGTTTTTGCCTTTCAGGCAATGATGAGTTCGTTAATTGAAAACTTTTTTTGGTTTGAAAAGCCGAATTTTCATAACCGCAGAATTTATTCTGCGGCGTGAATCAGCAGCTATAACCCTGCCTGAAAGGCAGAACTTATCTTTCAAAGCAACTTTTTGATATGATGGGATGACAAATCCTTGCATCGAAGACCAATTTTTGTTTTTCCGTATTGCCAAAATGGAGATTTGGCAAATTTGGAGATCGAGACCTTTCAATCCTGCCTGTATCGACATATGCGAATTATGTTTGAATGGCTGTTTGGCTTCCAAATTAACATCATTCCGTAATTTGGAATTCTTTTTTGTCATGTCTTTTTCGCCTTTTTTAGTCAAACTATTTCCGGAGATGATACGCGTTGACAGCTTCCAATTGATTTACAAATGGATATTGCCTATTTCCAATTCAATGTCGCCAAATTCTATCATTGCATTAAATAGTCGGATATGTGAGAAATTTTTCAAATCATCCGGGAGAATATTTCTTTCGATCATTTTCCCCTCTTCAATCAAATTAGCCCGATTGACTCCATAAATCAGAGGCATGGAGGGCGTAAACCACGAAACCCCGTCGAATAAGGCTATGTTGCAGATCGAAGTATCGGTTAACAACCCATTTTTCACCAGCAACACCTCATCAAAATTCCCCCTCATGGCAAAAGCCCTGTCCAAATCGGAGCGATCTGCTTTCTTGTAGGGCAATGATTCAATCTGAACCTGGACAATCCGCAACGAGTTGATTTCTCTTTTCAGATAAGGCCGATATTCGATTTTCCGAATTTTTGAATCGTACACCACTCTGCATTTGTATAGGCCGGTTTGAGGTGGATGAGAATCGTTGAGGGCCGATTGCAGATCCATGGGATTTGCCTCCGGATAAAATAAGTCGGAACAAATATTCATTCGTTTGTGATGAAACTCGAGACGGTAGAAAACGCCATCCAATAGTTTTATAGATTCAATAAATCGGCACATACACTTTTGCTAACATTTCCCTGTATTCGTTTCGGCAATCGCTGAACGAGGTAATACCCCCTCCGCTTTTAAAGATCACATGTTCTCCTTTTTGTTCTATATAGCGTATCATTACAGCCGAATCCAGATTTCTGCCGTCGAATTGGCCAAAAATTCCGGTGTAAAAACCTCTCTCATATTCTTCCACTTCGCGAATTATTTCTATGGTTTTGCGTTTGGGTGCGCCTGAAATTGATCCTGCAGGAAGCATCGAAAAAATGATATCTCCCAGATGAGAACAATAATTTTCCGGTAGTTGTCCGATAATTTCCGAACTCGTTTGCAACAATTCGTTCCGGTGCGTATAAAGTCGGTCGATATATCTGTATTTTTTCACTTCCACTTTTTCGGCCACTTTGCTCAAATCGTTGCGCAAAAGATCCACGATGGTAGCATGTTCGGCCTGTTCTTTGAGATCGTTCAAAATCATTTCTTCGGCATTTGTTACCGAAGCATCAATCGTCCCCTTCATGGGATAAGTTGAAATTTTGCCCTCTTCTATTTTCACAAACGTTTCCGGAGAGAAAACGGTGAAAGAATCTTTTACCCATAGCTTATATTTCGAAACACTCAACTCGTATATATCCTTCAGGTTTAAGTTGGTGTCAACAAATGTCGGCTGCGTCAAATTGAGCAAATATGAATTTCCTCGTCGGATGTTATCCATCACGAAATCAAATTTCGTTTGGTATGTTTCAAAATCAACCGGAGCAATTTCCCATTTGATATCCAAAGAACGATTGTGAGAGTTACTGCCTTTGGGACAATGCCCGGTCGACAGTTCAAACCGTATATAATCCTTGTTTAAATCGCTGCATTCGATCATATATCCATGTCGTCCCTCGAAGTCCACCAAAAAGAAAAAAGGAATATTCGAACTGCCGAGAAAATTCATTTGCCGAATCAATTCGGTTCGGCAGAGCAATGAATAAGGAAATTGCATATCGGTTTTTTGATAGAATTGCAAGGAATATCCACGTTCTACTCCGGCACCGAGATACGCTCGATGGCTTTCCGTAAACGGCGCAAGGTCTCTTCTTTTCCCAACAGAACGGTGATGTCGAAAATGTGTGGTCCTTTGCCTTCGCCCACCAACGCAAGGCGAAAAGCATTCATTACGTTGCCCGTGTGATACCGGTTGTCTTCGATCCACTTCATGATGATTCTTTCCTGATTTTCGGCCGAAAAATCCTCCATATTTTCAATCAAACGGATGAGCTCGCGCATCTGATCGGGCGTTTCGGCTTTCCAGCGTTTTTTGACCGTTTTTTCGTCATAATGTTCGGGTGCAACAAAAAAATAGGATGATTGCTCCCATAACTCCTTAACAAAGTTCACGCGATCTTTTACCAATGCAACCACTTTGCACACGTATTCCGGATTTGCTTCTATGCCTTTTTCTTTCAGAATCGGCATGAACATCGCAGTCAAATCTTCATCACGTGTTGCATGAATATATTTGTGATTGAACCATTTGGCCTTTTCGAAATCGAATTTTGCTCCGCTCTTGCTGCAACGGTCGAAAGAAAATGCTCGAACGAGTTCGTCCAACGAAAAAATTTCCTGTTCAGTTCCGGGATTCCAACCGAGCAATGCCAAAAAATTAATCACAGCGGCCGGCAAGTAGCCGCTTTCGCGATACCCGGAAGATATTTCTCCCGTTTTCGGATCTCTCCATTCGAGTGGAAAGACGGGAAATCCCAAACGATCGCCGTCGCGCTTGCTCAGTTTGCCATTGCCCTCGGGTTTGAGCAGGAGGGGCAAGTGTGCAAATTGCGGCATCGTATTTTCCCATCCGAAACTTTTATAGAGCCACACGTGCAACGGTGCCGAAGGCAACCACTCCTCGCCCCGAATCACATGCGAAATTTCCATCAAATGATCATCCACGACATTCGCCAAATGATACGTTGGCAATTCATCGGCCGATTTGTAAATAACTTTATCGTCGAGAACCGACGAGTTGATAACCACTTCGCCGCGTATCAAATCGTTGACGGTGATCGGAATATCGGGCTCGATTTTTATGCGCACCACATATTGAGTGTGATTTTCGATCAGCGACTTCACCTCATCGGCAGAAAGCGTAAGCGAATTGCGCATTGTTTTGCGTGTTGAAGCATCATACTGAAAATTTGGAATTTTGTTTCGCTTTGCTTCTAACTCTTCGGGAGTGTCGAACGCAATATAGGCCGCACCCTTATCGAGAAGCTCATCCACATGATGCCGGTATATTTCTTTCCGTTCGGATTGTCTGTAAGGGCCAAATTTTCCTCCCTTTCGGGGACTTTCATCGAAAGATAATCCCAACCAGTCGAACGTTTCCTGAATATATTCTTCTGCCCCGGTAACAAATCGTTGCGAATCGGTATCTTCGATGCGGAGAATAAAATCGCCATCCTGCTGTTTGGCAAACAGATAATTATACAAGGCAGTGCGCACTCCGCCAATGTGTAGCGGGCCTGTGGGACTTGGCGCAAAGCGAACTCTTACTTTCTGATTCATATTTTTCGGTTATGGGGTGCAAATTTACATGATAATTTGGAATTAAGAAGTGGAGAAGGGAGAAATGGGAATTACAAATTACCAATTACGAATTTCAATCCTGTCGGTTTATTTTACCGCCGCAGGTATTCGTCTGTGGACTTGTTGGCGAGACCCAACAGGTCTCGAAGACCTGTTGGGTCTGAATTGTTAAATCGACTCCCATTCGTTCGAGTTTAGCGATAGCGCAACTTGGATGTAAAACAATAAGCAGTTTATCAACTGCCGTTGTTTTCGTCAATGCTTTCGATAGCGGACTTGAGGATATAGTCTTCTTCTTCGGTGAAGTGAATGAGCCGGCTAATGTCTTTGAAATAAGGCGAAGACTTGTCGAGCTTGGGGCAGTTATTCGTTTTTTTAATGACAAACCCGGCATCCCGAAATGTGTCGATATAGCGATAAACAGAGCGGGACGAAATACCCAGTTTGTCGGCAATTTCATCCACGGTCAATGAGTTGTTGGCTGTGAGCATTTTCATCAGTCGGAGCAAGCGTTCGAGTTTGGGTTGATCCATAGTGTTGTTGTTTGACGATCGCCTAAATTTCATTCAATTTTTGATATTCGCTATTGGTAATACGTCCTTTTTCTTTCACATAAAGAATGGCTTTAATTTGCCTTTCGTTCAGACGTAATTATTGAAATTCTTCTTCTGAAAATCAGTCTATAACAATCCCATGGAAACAAGTTTCAAGAATAATTTGTCTTTCCAAATGGATTTGTATTCTATGTTTTGGGATTCGGGCAAATTACATATTTTTAAAATATCCAAATTCTGTATCTATAACTAACCGTCTATCCAAAAATAAATTACTCATCTCGCAACTTGTATCTGGAATGAGCGTACAAGAATGGCAAGCTGCTAAATTTAACTGCGCAACACCCTGTCCTTCACTTTCGTAACAAATTGGGTCGAGCGAACAGTTTTGGGCTCGTTGTAATGCATTTGTAATTATATTTTGCAATTTGTCGAGATTGTTGCAAAGTTTAGCCAAACCACCCAAATATCCGTCTGTTCCATCATAAGCAGAAATCAGAAAACCATTCATGTTTTCACTTACATACAATCGTTCTTGCAAAGAAGACATCGGATATCCACAAAAATATTCAAATTCACGAATAAGTAGGTGAGAAAGCGTATGTATCAGAATTTTTCTTGCTGTAAGTTTTTTTGCTTCAATCTTGTGAAATTGCCAATCGGAATCTTGTGCGTGGGTTTGAATGTTTTTTATTCTTTCTATGATAATATCATTCTTTTCCCATTCTTTAAGTTTTTGCTCGTCTAAAACAAATAAAATTCCTTCTCCGTAATTTTCAATGGCAGGTAACAGGCGGGTTTCGAAACTATTCTTTGAAACGGATTGTCGTTTAATTTGATATTCATACCCACTATCGCCGATTAGAATACTGTCAGTGTCTATAGGTGCATTACGCGTAAAAGAGGTTTGAACTGTGATTTTTTTTAAACGGTCTATTTTTACTAACTTCTCAAAGCCATACATTTGGCCTTTTACATTTATTTGTCTAAACCGAATGGCTTTGTCTTCAGGTTGCTGCTTGTTTAAAAAATAATCATATTCGGCTTGGCGATACACTATATCGGGAATATAAGTTTCAATAGTACCATCTAAATACTGATTGATTATTTCCATAGCAATTCCGTTCCGTCTCGAAAACTTTTCTAAATCCTTTTGCTCAAAATCTTCATCATTTACAATTGCATCAATTTCTCTTCTTGCTTCTGTTGAAAGATTCAAAATTTGTTTTTCCGGTATCCACAAACTACTCAAAGTATTAGCATAATATATGCTGTTACTCGTCTTGACTTTAACTGCAACTTTTTGTTCACAGGAATCGCCTATGTATTGTCCATTTTGAAAACCTAACCAATATTTTCTTCCACCACATTTTTGAGAAAATCCAAATATACCTTTCAATGTCTCAGATTTTCCACAATTTTTGCATTTTATATGAATTCCGGATAAATCTGTATTCTCTTGACTTACAGTATAATACAATTCTTGTTTTGAACAACACTTTTCGTATTTCAGTTTTATTTTATATTCGCTTTCTTGTTCGTTATCTTCACCAGAATCATTGCCTTGTTCAATTATTGCCTCTCGGTTATTCCAGTATTCCCAAGGCAAATCTTGAATATGACCGTCATCACAAGTCATTACGAAACGAATCTGTTCCAAATGCTCGCCTTTGCATTCAGGATTGAAACATTGCAGGTCAAATTCCTGTCGCCCTTGCCAATGGTCTTTCCATTGTTTAAGTGGCATAAATCTTTTACAACGAGGGCAATAAAACCATTTTGGGAAATAGTTTGCCTGCGGTTGCACATCGGTTTTCCAACCATCTTCTTCCACCGGAATCGAAACTAAATGCTTTAATCTTGGAAAACGAACACGCAGACGATTTATTAAGCGGTCGTCTAAAATGATATGTTTTTTTATTTCTTGGTCGTAATAATTTGGATAGCCCCAATTATCAAATGTTTCAACAATTATGGAAGCATCAGGCGTATCAATAACAGAGCCAACACCACCATAGCTCGAAATCATTTTGCTTCTTCCGTGATTAAATTTTTCTGCCATAATTAAAACCTTTTAATTTTGATAGTTGCACTTGGCTCAACACTGCGCATTGATTGCATTGCTATCAACTTATCGTCTGCATTTATTCTTTCTTGAATTGGCTTCAAGAGGTTCTTCTTTTTATCCGTTTCTTGCTTACCACCATAGTAATATAATCCTCCATCTCGACTTGGTGCCGGGCTTCCTTGTATTTTAATTTTCCATTTTTCAAGTAAGTTCGCTATTTCTGAAACAATCAATTGTTTATCTTCGCTATCGGCAAAAGAATGAGAACTAAAAATTGTATTTAATTCATTGGTAAGAGTTTGTTTGTTATTATTTTCAATTAAAGCATACGGCATTTTATTATCGGCAAATCCCAATTTGTGCCTAAAGTAAGTTACAATTGAAGTGAAAAGCATTTTATCCAAAGCATTTTCAGCAAATGGAGTTACGCTTATTGGCTCAACTTGTTTGTAAAATGTTTTATGAAATGGTACAAAGTCCTCAAAATAAGACAAATCTCTTGTGTTGTTTGGGTCAAACAAACTAAATACAATTCCTTCCTTTTTTCTGGCCACGCGGCTGCTTGCCTGAATGTATTCTGCCGTGTTTGGAGGCATACCATTCATCAACATTATATTTAATCGTTCTACATCTAAACCTACGCTTATCATATTGGTAGCTAAAACAATATCATAAGATTTATATTTTTCTAAATCACCCTCAAAAGGAATATCCAACTTATCTAAATTCTTTTTTATTCTTTCGTTAGGTATCCTACTTGTTAGTTCTAAATTTCGGTAAGGTAATTTGCTGTAATTGTTGTTGTATGGAAATACATTCATCAAATATCGTACTTGCAACTGCTTGATTTCAGGCAATAATTCGGCTGTAATTTTATTGGAAAATCTGCCAACATGTTTTAAACTTTTGAAATAGGAAAGTATAGTCCAAAATTGGTCAGCCTCTGTTTTGTCCACGCTATTTTTCCACAATTCTAATCGAGCAAAGAGCAAAGCGGCGTTTAATCGAAGATTTGTCATTGTTTGCGTTTTGCCTGTTGGCAAAATTCCAACATAACGCCTTTTGCTTTCGAGCAAAGTTTTTGAGAAAAAGGTATTATCTGAATTTGTCGCATTTTGCGGAAATATCTGTACTGCACGATTGTACAACCCTTTAACTTGTTCCTCTACATTTTTAACTGTTGCTGTTGAAGCAATGATTTTCGGCTTTTGTGTGTCGGTGGTGCACAGCGATAAAATAATATTTTCAAACAACCCCACTAAACTACCCAACGGACCACTCAATAAGTGTAACTCATCCTGTATAATAAGTTCGGGTTTGCGGTCGTCTTTATGGTTGAATAAACTTGTAGCCTCGCCTTTCCACGCTAATTGTGCGAATTTATCTACTGTCGCAAAAAGCATTGTGGGGGGATTGCTGTAAATATCTTCATCAACTAACACTATCGGCAGACCATCATTTTGTTCCGAATATGCACAGTTTGGATTCAGACAGTGACTGCTTAGTTGATTTTGTCTACTAATACGGTGTCCAATACTTGGGTTATTACTTTCTTGCGTTTTTCCAATAATTTTTGTGTTGCACCATTGGCAATTAGACAGTTGAAATGGATTTATGGACTGTTTGTTACTGTTTAGCCGTTCTTGAGTGTGAGAAAGTTTGTCTTTCGCCTCTTTAATGGTATTCGGAATAGTTGAACCTCCAACCCAAAAACCGATAGTAATTTTTTCATTTCCCAAATCACTATGATTTTTACGAATGAACTCACAAGCCAAAATCAGTTTTGTGGCTCGTTCAAATTGTTGTGCAGAAAGCAACCGCAAAGTGTAACGAATTATGATATTTACACCACCGTAACTATTCGGATATTGTAATCTTCGCCAAAATATCAAAAATGCAGACAAAGCCAAATATGCTTCTGTTTTTCCACCACCTGTTGGAAAATATAACAAATCAACTAAATCTCTGTCTGCCGAACTTTCTTCTACAAATGAAGGTAGACATTGCAAGATAAAAGCTAATTGAAATGGACGCCAACTTGGAACTCTGCTTGTGTCGGGATAATCTTTTGTTGCATATTCTTGGTAGGTATATTGAGGGTTATCTGTCCTTTCAAACGCTTCAAAACCATCTTTTTGTTTGTTGAAATGCCACTGATTTTGAAACATTTGCAGATAAATTGCTGTATTTGCTAATTGAAAAGCACGAAATGCATTATCATTGCTTTCCAATAATTCAATACCCTTCTGCATTCGTTTGTGAATTATCTTGCATTTTTCAATGTTTGATAGCGCTAATATTTTATCATCTTTGCTTAATTTGCTCGTCTCCTTTTCCTCGTTTTCAATCCATTTTAAATAAGCATCTACTAACTTTTTGAGATTTGAAACAATAGTATCTTTATTACTATTAAAGGAAGATAATTCTTTTATTTCCAACTGTTTTTTATCAAAACCCTCAATATCTGTGCTTTGACTTTTTACATTAAATTGTGGCAAAAAAGTAGAACTTATCCAGATTGGCGTTTTTGTATCGTTTTCGCAATCTTCCCAAGTGCAAGCGGTGTTATGCCCAATTCCATACGATAACTTTTCACGATATAAAAAATCCAACATTCTGTCTTCTTCCGATTTATAAAGATTATTTTTGTAATCATTAAAAGGCTGCAAATAAGGTGTTTCTACCTTTATTTCGGTTTGAAATAAACACGTTTGATTTAATGTTTCTTTGGCAATAGAAAATTTTGTACGAGGAAATAATAAGGTATTTTCAATAAATACTCTAACTACATATTTACTGTTGGATTGTTCATACAATTTAATGTGCAAGTACAAATAATCCTTCAATGATTCATTTTTGCTTTTCCACCATTGGTCGCTGTTTGCATTTGGAATTTCTGATAATAAAATTTTATAATATTGATTTTCTGACTGTTTTATCTCATCAATAGCAATCGTCGTTTCTATTCTGTTGTCGTATCGCTTGTACTTATCTTTGAAAAACAGTTTTGTGAGGGTTTTATATAATCCGCTATCGCGGTGGTCTTTTCCGAGAGAATTTAAACAACTGCTGCGCTGTTGTTTTTCCTGTTTGGTTAGTTCTTTTGTTTGTTTAAGTAATTTATTTTCACTGTCAAAAACAACAAATGGCTGTAATCCAAATTGTTCAAGCAAATCAACACTATCGCCACCGTATTCAATAGCGATTTCTTTTGCCTTTGCTTTTTTGTAGTTCCCGAATGAGAGATTGATTTTCAATTCAGGGCAATCTTTTGAAACTGCAAACGAAATACCGTATTGAGAAGGAAAAAATGTACTCGCCGAATACTGTACCTCTTTATTGTCTTCTTTACTTTCGGTCGCGGGAATGGCATCACCATCTTCTACAACGGTGCTGTTGACTTCTTCTGCAATTTCTGACGGCGTTTCATCATTCTCGTCATCGTCTTCCACAAAATCACCAATACCGGTTTGTTTCGGGTATAAAATACCTGAAAAATAGCGCAACAACGGTTTGTCTGCAATAACTTCGTCCGAAAAATTTACTTTATCGGAACACTCAAATAAATCGGATCCTGGACCAATTAGTTCTTTTTGAACCCTTGAAATCACGTTCTCTCTATTGCTCATTGCTAACCTCCTCTTTTTTTATTATCGTTAATAATGGCATATATTCATCAATAAATTTCTGCAAAGTTTCTTTTGTAAAACTCTTCTTTTGCAGAATTTCTCCGACTGTTTTATCTTTTAAAAATTGTTGCAATTCCTGTTTAATGCCTCTGCCGAGAGCAATCATCGTACTGTTATACAATCTTTTGGATTTCTTTATTTGTTCATACAATAATTCTTTCCCTGCAACTTTTAATATCGCTCGCAAGTCCGTATTAAACATTGGGAACTTTCGTTGCCCACGAAAATAAGCATCTATTGTTGAGGGCAAAACTCTTAATCCGTTTTCTTTTAATTTATTGTATAGTTGTTCACGGTCGTTTGTGTGTTGTTCCAAATCTTTCAATGCATTTTGCCAAACAGTAGCGTGTTCATCGATTTTCCCAAACTTTTCAGGTTCTACTTCGACAGCAATTTGAAAAAGATTTTCAGCCAACTGTTCTTTTGGATAAATGCGAATTTTACTGCCAATTATTAATCGGTATGATTTAATTAAGTTACCTTTTTCATCAAAAACGGTTTCGTTACTTTCTAATTCTACGACACTATTATTTGATAAAACAATGCGATAGGTTATTTCTTCTTCTAAATCATCTAACAAACTATCACTTTCATTTTTATATCCATCATAAGCGGTATTTGAGCGTTGTTCAAGCCGTTCAATAATCTGTTCCAAAGTTGGACTAACTTTGACCTCTTGTTTAACGATTGGCTCGTATTTTACACTGCATATTTTATAACGGTCTTCGCTTTCAAGTTCGGTTTCAAGTTGATTAGTATGGATTTGAAGTTGCTTATTATACAATTCTTTCTCCTGTTCATATAAAATTAGCTGAACATTATTTGGTAAATTATAAATGAAATCAAAATCTTTTGAACCGTTAAATGTGTAAAATACAATTGGGTTCTTGTATAGTTCGCCATTCTTTATGAATTTTTTGAGTTCTTTTTGGGTAATGAATTGGCAATTCTTGTTTCTATTTGTCTTGAAAAATTCAATATCTTCTCTATCAACTATATATAGGGTTTTCTTTGTCGTTTTAGATATTGCTTCATTGAGCTTTTTAAGTTTTGGATTGTTTGCTTTTAAGTAAGAAATCAGGTTTTTCAATGCTTCTTTTGGATTATTATCTCCAAAATCTTCGTAACCGCCCTCGTTGCGCTCTAATTCTTTGTTGCTTTTTAAGCGCATAAGTAAATAATCAAATTGTTCTTCTTGAATAGCGTTCAGTACCAACCTCAAAAAATAACCATAACTTTTTAGTTTTATTGGATATTCAAGTTCGGATACGTACTTTATACACTTTTCAAAATGCTGAATAAGACAGTTAATTTCTTTATCTACGATACAATCAATTTCTATCTTCTTATCATTCTTTTGTTCCAAAAGTTCAACTTCTTCTTTTTGCCAATTCCAAAGTGTAATATTGCCTGTTTTTTTCACTTCGCTTTCATTTGAAAGTACAATCAATCTAAAGTTGTATCTTGCCTGATCTTGTATGATTTGAGGAATAGAATTTAAATCGGTATTACAAACAACAATTGTATCAACTGCAATATTCTTTTTCAGAATTTCTTCGTAACAAACCTCATATTTGGGAGTTATGTATGCAATACAATCTTCCAATGCAGGAATAGAATTTATTGAGGTTTGTTCTCCTTCTCGAGTATTTGGCAAATAAATAGAAGGTATGGAGTCTTTTCTTTTCAAATCATTCCATATTGTCTGACCCGCAAGAACGACAAGCTTTTTTGAGAAATGTGTCGGCAAAAATTTGTATTCGTTATATTGTTTGAAATAATTACTGTACTTTAATAGTGTGGCATTTTTTGTATTTTTTTGTATTTTAATAAAATATTTTTTAAGTAAATCAAATGTTACACGCATTTCAAGATTACTGTCATCTTCTTTGGTCAAAACATATTCATTGCCCTCTATTTTTTTGATCACATAAATATTATTTCTCCTTTGTTCTCTTGTTCTTTTCAATCTATCGCCAACTGAATAATCGGTTAAAGCAGCGTATTTTGAGAAAATTTGTTTTGAAAAGTATTCATATAGAAGGTTTATAATTTGTTGTAAATCATAATCTCTTGGGAAATTAAAATGAACATTTTTGTTTCTATAATTGTCGAGGATCATAGAAATAGAAAGAAAAACAACTTTATTACAATCCTGCGGATTTGAATATTTGTTAATCAGGGTATTATAATACTCTTCATTAAGTATCATTTCTTTCAAATAGTTTTTGCATTATTTTTTATCTGTTTTAGTAACAGTCTCTAATACTTTCAGGCCGACTCTTTCTCATCATCTAACACTTCGGTTCCTTTGTCTGCAAGTCAAAGTGCGAGCAATGAGGTTTCGTCATTCGAGCACAATTTGCACAAGGGCAATTACTTACTAAGGTATCGATATTCGATTTCACGATTCAATTTTACAACCTATCGCATTGCATAGCCTTTCATCTCCGATTTTATAAGCGAACAGCATCCCTTGTTATGTTTTTTTACTTTTTATTTTCTGAATATTTTCAGAATAAGCAAAGATAAACAATTATTCACAAACAGAAGAATAAAAAACACAAAATGCACCTGTAAAAATATCACCTAAAATCCGCAAGTAAAAAATTGAGGGAGGTCGTTGGGGTTGATTTCATCTTGTTTCTTCATTTTCCCATTCAATGCCATATAAACACCCAGGCTTTTGAGTAAAGTAGGTAAAAAATCATAGAAGAATTGAGCGACATTGCGCTATTTTTCATGTCAAGACATGCCTCCCCCTGTCAGGTTTCCCAAGAGAGTTTTAATATACTGTTAATCGGGTAAATTGCAATTGATCGTACGGGCGGTCGGTGTAAAGCCGGAGCTTCCATTGACGGCTCTGCCTGATCCATTTTCCGGCGACACAGATGAACCTGAATATAAAGCGTTTCATTCTTGATACCAAAGGGATATCTGTAAAATACGTCTGATACCCTCTTAATGATGTGGTTGTAGAAGTTTTTCATCATAGCTGTCAGAATCAGAAACACTGTATCGCTATTCATCTCTGATGTGGGAAGGCGTCCCCCGGCCAAAGTCGTTGTTTTGGATATCGAATACCTTTTCACTCGCCCCACGCATATTGTAATATTCGATAACCTCTTTTCACTTGACGCATGATCATTGGTCAATATAGAACGATAGATAAAGCTATCTCCTGTAAACAGGTCTGACCGGGCATCATCTGACTTTTCCCGCATGACCTCCAATCGATAATTTCGATCCTCAAAAAACCGGCGGAATGGGATTGAGGCGACTTCGTATGATTTATAATTGATTTCAACTTTTTTCCAATCGCTTATTCGGCATATCTGCTCAAACATACTCTCGGACTTGTTTGCCCGGATGCAGAATAGCCTGCCGTGCCCGGAAACCGTATCAAGAATATCTTTAGCATACGAACCGGCATCCATGCGTGAACGATGAATCGTTATCCCATTCTCTTCAATCAGCTCATAAGCTCTCGCAAGTGTTTCATTCTGTGATATTTTCACATTGGCGTTACCGTCACGGTTTTCAATGTACACGATCTTGCGTTTTATGGTGGCAACTCTCGGGAAGTAACCTGTCGTATGTTTATAGGTCCGTTTGCCGTCATATTTCTCATGCGCTGTGATCTGATTGTCGTAATCAAAATCATACATTTCTCCCTTGTTGAGCTGTTTGGTCAATAGCAATGACTTGATGTTCAAATTATTCATATTTTTATTGAAGTTGAATTGGTACTCTTTCCCAGTTGAAGAGGTGATTGTCGTATTTTTGGTGGCCAACTCTTTTATCGCGCGAAGCAAGGTGTCCGGGCCGGCTACACGGTTGCCCGGTATATCTTCAAGGGTGGAACGTAAATGTTCCTGTACATCTTCTGCAACTTCACCGCCACAAAAGAACACATCAAACCATGTTCTGAAGAGCTTTCCGTATTGATAACCGGTCATGTTCCTGGCGATTGTCAATAAGGTCCGATAGACCGGATTTGTTAAATTCTCCATGAATAAAAGAAATTCCGGCAAATTGTGTGATTGTTTGAGAATCTTTTTGTAATTTCATTCTTGAGTAAGATTTACTTTGTTTTTTGGTATCATAAAGACAGGCGAAATCTTACACATGGCAAACGTTTGATAAAATATTTCTTATCAGCGCTTTGCTTACTTAAAAAGGCGAAACCGGTTTGCGGATTTAAGGTAATAGAAAAAATTCATGTGATCTCAAGTAATATACTATATAATCAAATAGAAACAATAACTGTATTTGCCGTTTAACCAAAACAAAATACTTGATATATTCAATAATTCTGTTTATTCGGTATCACCCCTCGTACTCCACCTCTCGGATTTTCAACATCGCCTTTGTAGCGAGGTATCAGGTGGATATGAACGTGAAAAATGCTTTGACCTGCCACCTCGCCAACGTTTATACCGATATTAAATCCATCGGGGTTGAACCGTTTTTGAATGAGCATTTTGCAACGGTTAACGACCAACCATAAAGCACGCTGTTCGTGAATTGTGAGTTCAAAATAATTGGCAATATGTCGTTTGGGTACAATCAATGTGTGCCCGGGACTTACCGGATAATTGTCTGAAAATGCCATTGCTGTTGCCGTTTCGCTTATCAGTTCCACTTTTGAGGCAAGATTGCAGAAAGGGCAATTTTTGTTTTCCCTGATTATTTGGTTGTAGTGTTGGTATTCGTAAATTTCGCAATTTTCGTTAGAAAATATGCTTTTATAAGGAAGAATAACATTGCTTTGATAAGTAGGCTGTTTGTGCACATAATGCATTCGAAAGCCTTCACTTTTCAAATCACGCCTAACGGCAAAGTAGGCTTTCCCGGTCGGCTTAAGCAACTCGGAAACAGACATCAAAACTTCAGCTTGCTCGTTCGGCTCCAACACGTTGAGTACATAGTTGCAAATTATTGTATCAAAGCGCTTTTCGGGATAATCCGGTCGATAATAATTGTCATAACCTACAATATTGAATCCTTGTTCTTTGAGTTGGTCTGTATCAAATCCAAACCCGCAACCGAAATCCAGAATTTCACCTTTCAGCAGATTATTCTGTTTCAACCAGCGGGTTGGGAAAGACATTGAAGTTCGTTCTATCGCCGTTAAATGCGGGTTATTGACAATTTTCTTCATAGTTGTAATGATTTTTGCCAATATTTAAAACCCATATTTTCGGCAATCTGAACCATTGGGGAAAATGTTTTCTGAAAGACATTCAGAAACTCATTGTCCGAAAGCTGCACTAAGTCTGATAATGAATCGTGCAAAGTGAGATAGTCTTCCAATATCTTGTTGTTAGGATTTTTTGGATAAATCAACCTTATTGCCTGTTGGTGCATTTTAGCAAACGGACGAAGATATTCGTCTAACAGCGGCAAATTATTACCTTTGGAAGAATTAATGCTTGAGTCAGCCGGCAATAAATTCCATAACAGATTATGGGAGACAAAACTCCATGGAATAAAATGGTCTAAATCATAATTCTTTTTGTACAATTCCTTTCCCGTATAGATGCATTTTATTGAACCATTTATGTCAATGAAAGTATCCCAAAAGTGACGCTGTTTTAAAAGTGAATCACGCAAAACAGGTTTGACTAATTTTGAAGGAACGTCAGGAACGTTAGGATTCCGCTTTTGCAGAAAAACGGCCAAATTCCAGAAAGTAAAATCACGTAATATTAGATAGTTGTCATTGAGATATTGTTCCCAAATAGGATTTATCTCAATGGTATCTCCCTTGATAGAGTAAATACAATTATTGGTGTACGATTGTGATAATTCAACCACATCATTATCTGTTGTATAATTTATCCAAGGAGATAAAAAACGATACGGGACGTTCAGGGTGAAAACTCGCAATAGTCCCCGAATCTTCGGGACATTTAGATTGTTGAAAATCCGTTTCTTTATCTCATCTTTCTTTGCATCAACGGGTATGTTAAGTTCCTTTTGCAATTTAATAATCTGGTTATAAAGTGAATCGGATTTACCAAAAGATAAACGGAAGAAGTGTATAGGATACCAAGCTTCGGCTATCATACCAACGATAACTTCCCAAAACGAAATTTGTCGGCGTTGCTCCTTTACAACAATATCAAGAATAGCCACAAACCAGTAAAACTTGTATGTAGCAACTGTATTATTGTAGATTTGTGCCAATAATCTTGTGTTGAGATTTTTATCCGTTGGTAGATTCATTCGCAGTTTTGTTTCAAGTATTTTTCAAAACTATTTCCAATGCCTTTCCTGCCAATTCTTTTCGTTGTCCGATATTTCGAGAATTTTATCTGTAGATCAAAGTGCGAGCAATGAGATTTCGTCATTCGAGCACAATTTGCACAAGGGCAATTACTTATTAAGGTATCGATATCGATTTCACGATTCAATTTTACAACCTGTCGCATTGCACAGCCTTTCATCTCCGATTTTATGGGTGAACAGCATCCCTTGTTATGCTTTTTTACTTTTTATTTTCCGGAAATTATCAGAATAAGCAAAGATAAACAATTATTCACAAATAAAACAAGCGTAAAAGAAAAGATTTTCAACCAAAAACGACAAAGAAAATATTTGTTTTTGACAACTTGTGTCAGAAAGCAAAAGCAACTTAAAACAGCTGCTTTTTGAATGTGTCGAATTTTAGGGCTTTTTGTACTTGTCATGCGCATAATGAATTAGGAGACCCTGAAGGGTAAAGCGCTTTATCTGATTTTCGGCCGTTTTGGGAGGGATGCCCAATTTTTGAGCAACGCTGAGGTAGGTTTTCCGGTTGAACTTGGGGGGTAACGCGTCGAGAAATTGCCGGTGAAGCAATTCCGGTTCGTTGTCCGAAGCGGACTGCGGATTTTGTTGCGGAAGCGTTTGAAAGACTTTTGCGGTGTGTTGCAAAAGGACATTGACCATAGCAAGGGCGGTGCGAAAATCGGCAACATTACAGACCATTGTGGTCGAAATATTGCCGTTATCACAAATTCGCAAAGGGGTTAAAATCATGGCTATGCGATAGGTTATCAACCCTAAACGGCGAACCGAAGCGACGATATCGAGTCCGAAGAGGGCGGCGTATTGCTTCTGTATGCCATCGAAAAAGGCGTTGAATTCGTCCTGCCGGGGCTTGGACGGTAACGAACAGAAAGAGATTGGGGAAAACGGTAACGCCACCATAAATTCCGTACACGTTGGGCAGACAAGCGGAAGTAACGACCAAAGAGCCCAGCAAAAGCAGGTCGGCATCTTCACCGGAGTTTGCATCATTTGTTATCTGCCGGAAAAAATCGGGCAAAAGGGGATAGATTGTTTCGGGAAATGTGGGTAACACCTCTTTTTGCCCTTCTGATTCCTCCGAGGGGAGAATTGTTTTGCCACTTTTGCCAAATCTCCATTTTGGCAATTTGGATATTTGGCAATATCGTCGGAATTGAATATTTTTTTGTTCATCATTTATTGAATTTGAAAGTAGAAAGTTGAAAGTAGTTGGGGCGTTGCCCCAAACCCCACATTCTTTTTTGCCTTGATGCAAAAAATAATGTATAATGTATAATTAAGAATTGATAATTAAAGAAGTAAAGAGAAATTTAGAAGTTAGAAATTGGAATTATAAATTGAGAATTGCTAATTACAAAGAAGTTGAGTTCAAAAAATAGTGAGCTTGTAGCTGCTTGTTCGCTAAAAGACAAATAATTCTCCGCCTTGCGGCAGCACAAACAGCTTTTCTTTTGCCTGACGGCACGCTCTCTGCGCAGATCGGGTGCCCCGATGATGTGATGAGGTCGGAAAAATTAATGGAGAAATTGATAAAATGTATAATGGGGAAGGGATGAAAAAGGGGAGACTCTGTAAAACGGCTTTTGCCACGATTTGCGAAAGCAAAGAGGGCAGTAAATCGACGACCGATTCGGAAAATGTAGGCGTTTGTTTGGAATCGAAATCCTCAATATCCTCAATATCCTCAGCTGAGGATATTGAGGATATTGAGGAAATGGCAGATTTTGGGACAGAGTCCCATTCGTTCAAGTTTAGCATCAACGTAACTTGGACGCAAGACGACAGGCAGTTTGGAAACTACCGTTGTTTCCGACACAAGTTCGAAAACTTGTGTTATACTTTGGAAGAAAAGAAGAAATGGGAAGTAAAAGAAGAAGTGGAGAAGTAAAGAAGTTAGAAATAAGAATTTCAAATTACGATTTGAAAGTAAAACTTTAGGACTTTATGAACTTTCTAACTTTACAAACTAAAATGATTATCATAACCCCTGTGCTGCCTGGTGGCAGCGCTTGTCCCCTTATCTTAAGGGGACGGTTCAGATGGTGTGATCCCATAATTGAGAATTAACAAGAAATAGAGAAATGGGAAGTAGAGAAATAAGAATTTCAATGAATTATCAAATCGGTAAATTTTTCAATCGCGAAATTATGCATTGTTCATTATTAATTATCCATTGATTCTTGGGGCGTTGCCCCAAACCCCACATTCTTTTTTGCCTTGATGCAAAAAAGTATGCAAAAAAGATCAAGACTGCATCTCCTCATCGACCCGATAGCTGCTTGTTCGCTAAAAGACAAATAACTCACCGCCTTGCGGCGGCTCAAACAGCTTGTCTTTTGCCTGACGGCACGCTCTCTGCACAGATCGGGTGCCCCGATGATGTGATGAGGTCAGGAAAATAAGGGAGAATGGATGAGTGTGAGAGAAAAAAAGAAGTTTGAAGTGAAGAAGTCAGAAGTGAGAGGAATATCATAACCCCTGCACTGCCTGACGGCAGCGCTTGTCCCCTTATCTTAAGGGGACTGTTTAGATGGTGTGATCCCATAATTGAGAATTAACAAGAAATAGAGAAATAAGAATTTTAAATTACGAATTTTCGTTTTGTTTGTTCGCTTTTCGCCGGCATGGATATTCGTTTGTGCAATTGCAGTAGTTCTGCCTTTCAGGCAGTAATGGTAGGGACGTCTTTGTCCGCAGGTCGTGACCTGCGGTTATGAAGGTTATTGCCTTTCAGGCAAAAGTGAGCCAATGAATTGAAGGCTTCCACTGCGATGGATATTTCTGTATTCGAGGGTGTTTTTGGCTTGAAAAGCCGAATTTTCATAACCGTAGAATTTATTCTGCGGCATGAATCGTTGTCAGAAACCTGCCTGGAAGGCAGAACATTTATTCTCCACGAAGGCGCAAAGACGCGAAGTTGAATATTATACCCCCTGCATCATCCGGAATTCATCAGTAAATCGGTAAATCATCTAATCGATCAGTGTCCTTTTTTGCCGGTGCAGATATTCATCTGTGCAACTGCAGTGGTTCTGCCTTTCAGGCAGTAATGGTAGGGACGTCTTTGTCCGCAGGTCGTGACCTGCGGTTATGAAGGTTATTGCCTTTCAGGCAAAAGTGTGCCGGTGAATTGAAAACTTCGACTGTGACGGATATTTTTCTGTATTCGAGGGTGTTTTTGGCTTGAAAAGCCGAATTTTCATAACCGTAGAATTTATTCTGCGGCATGAATCGTCGTCAGAAACCTGCCTGGAAGGCAGTACTTTTCCATCGCCGGTGCAGATATTCATCTGTGTTCTTATTGAAGAGACCTAACAAGTTTTCGAAACTTGTTAGGTCTGAATTGTTAAATCAACTCCCATTCGTTTAAGTTTGGCGATAGCATAACTTGGACGCAAAACGACAGGCAGTTTGTAAACTGCCGTTGCTTCCGGCACAAGTTCGGGAACTTGCGCTATTAAAGAAAGGATGAAACAGTTTTTCGAAGTACTTTCTCAACTGTTGACAGAAAAACGGGATAAAAGAATGGATTATAAAAACAAGCGAGATTCGTTTCCCATATTAAACAGCAAGTCGATAATGCTGAGATTGGGCAGAAACCCGAATTTTTGTTCAAAAACCTGATAATATGGCTTAGCCTCGAAATCGCGATCGAGTGCTTTCCAATCGCGCTTGGGATGAATCGTTTCGCGAAAATCCGATTTATTTTCATCTGACGGTTCCACGTACGATTCGGTGAAGCTTATTGGGGTTGAAAGTTCGAGCAACCGGCAGATTGTATTTCGGAGCCGTTCGTTGAAATCGAGCAAAAACGGAATTTTCTTTTCGTAAAACGGGGAAAAATAGTCGGCATAATAGTCGAAAAACGGCGTAGATTTGTAAGCCGAAACAATAGCATTCCAATGAAGATGCCGCCAGTTACCATGATCGGCAATGCGAATATCTTTCATTTCGCATGCCAAATCGGATGGCTTCTCGATCGGAATGCTCAGAGGCAACGGACCATTGGCACCCGCAATAATGCACCGGTTTCGATAGGATTGTTTCGTATAATGATCGTGTATTTCGATTTGCGCATTCGATGCCCGAAACAACTTGCTGTAGTATTCGACCGGGGCCAAATAAAGCGACGACAAAAGGATCGGTTTCTCATTTGTCGGAAATCCCGAATTATCGGAAGCCTTCATGAATAGGAAGAAACAGGGCGTCTATCGTCCCGCACTCTTAAACAAGCGGTTCCACCGAATTTTTCCATTGAACCACCCTTTATCCTTATCCAACGACAGCCAGATGAACATCGGTTGCCCCACGATGTGATCTTCGGGAACAAATCCCCAAACGCGTGAATCGGCCGAATTGTGCCGATTATCACCCATCATAAAATAGTAGTCCATGCGAAAAGTATAGGAATCGGCCTGTTTTCCGTTGATATATACTTTACCGTCCCGATAGGCGAAATCATTCCCTTCGTAGTTTTTGATACACCGCTCGTAAGCAGCCACCTTGAAAGGGATATCGGTATCAAATTTCAACGTAGCACCTTTTTTAGGAATCCATAAGGGTCCGTACGTGTCGCGTGTCCATCCTGTTTCGTAATTCACCGGATAATAATAAGCCGCACCGGGTTGTTCCATTTCCTTGATCACCGTCAGAACGAATGGCTTTGCTTTCATCTCTTCCACCATTCCGTCCGTCATCGGTATTTGTCCATAAAGTTTTCCAAAGGAACCGTTTTTCGTTTTCAGTCCCATTTTTGCGGCACTCAAACTGTCCACATTGGTCAAATCCTGATATTTCGGGACAGGTTGTCCATATTCGTTGACGGCCTCATAATCGCTTTTGTTGATGCCTATTTGATCGAAAACCTCGGGAGAAATAATCGTACCGTCGGTTTGGATAAAATAGTTGTGTTGTGTGGTTTTTACGTGCGGAATAAGTTTCCCGTCCACATACACGGCATCATCTTTGAGTTGAATGGTTTCGCCGGGCATGCCGATACAGCGTTTCACGTAATTCTCGCGACGATCCACCGGTCGCCACACAACGTCGCCATAAGAACGTTTGTCGGCTCTGATTCCGGCACTTCCGTTGGCGTTGTATTTCGAAAGCGTATAAAAATCGACAGCCTGCATATTGAGTGCCACCGTATCTCCGGCCGGAAAATTGAAAACGACGATATCGTTTCGTTTCACCTCGCCCAATCCTTTCAGCCTACGATAAGGCCATTGGGGCTTTTCGAGATACGATTTTCCACCGATAACGGGCATGGTGTGTTGCGCCAGAGGAAATGACAGCGGCGTCATGGGTGCGCGTGGTCCGTAACTCAGTTTGCTTACTGCCAGAAAATCGCCCACAAGCAACGATTTTTCGAGCGAAGACGAAGGAATCTGATAGTTCTGAAAGAAAAATGTGTTGATGAAATACACAGCTACCAATGCAAAAATGATTGCATCCACCCATTCCATTGTTTTGCGAACCACTTTGTTCTGCGATTTCTTCCAAAAAGTCCATGGAATATATTTGGTAATATAAGCGTCGAAGAAAAAAGGAACAATAATCAAAACCCATGCACTTGCAGCCCAAAGGGCGAAGAGCAAAATAAGAACAAGCCATACGGAGAACCAAACCCATTGGCGGCGTGTGGCATTTGAAATACGTTGTTTGAGTGTCATTATATTATTGTTGTGCAAATGAATGTCGATGTCGAAAGGACGTTCGAACAATTTTTTATTTTTACGGTGAATAACCCTTTCGTAGGGTTTTTATAAATCGCCTAACATGTCTCTCATCCCCAAAAACCCTTTTTTGCCTTGGACAAATTCGGCAGCAAGCACGGCTCCCAATGCAAATCCCTTACGATTTTTGGCTTCGTGGGTGATTCGGATACTGTCGGCTTCCGATTCGTAGATGATGCTATGCGTTCCGGGAACTTCGCCTTCGCGAATGGCCTTTATCTCCAATTCGTTGTCGGAATGTGCTTCGTTGAGCACCCAACTCTCTTTGCGATCGATATTGGCGAGAATGCTTTCGGCAAGCGTAATGGCCGTTCCGCTGGGAGCATCGAGTTTGTGAATGTGATGAATTTCCTCCATGCGGACATCATATTCGGCGAAGCGATTCATGACTTTGGCAAGATAGTTGTTGAGAGCGAAGAAGATATTAACGCCCAAACTGAAATTGGAAGCATAGAAAAAAGTTTTTCCGTTCTTTTCGCATTCTTCCTTCACTTCGTCGAGATGTTCGAGCCAGCCTGTGGTGCCCGAAACAACGGGGACATTGGCGGCAAATGCGCGTCGATAATTATTCAAAGCGCTTGCAGGCGATGTGAATTCTATAGCCACATCGGAGCTTTTAAATTCGGGCGAATCGAATTTATATTCCTCATTGAGGTCAATCGTGCAAACTATTTCATGCCCGCGGTCGAGAGCAATCTTTTCGATCTCGTGCCCCATTTTCCCGTATCCTATAAGCGCAATTTTCATACAGTTGTTTCGATTTTTTTATTGAAGAACAAAATTATAAAAAAACGGCGGTATGTCCTAATGTGTCGCCCAAAATAATATTTGTTGAATGGCTTTAAAGAAATTCTCTTTCAGAGCCAACCTTCATTTTTGTACCAGGCAATGGTTTTTTCAACCCCTTCTTTCAATCGGAAATCGGGCACAAAGTTCAACTCGCGCTGCAAGGGCGTTATATCGCATGTCCAATTGCGTTGTTTCATGATTCGATATTTGTCGGTGTTGAAAGTGGTGGCTCGGCCTTGCATCGAAGCAATTTTTTCGCTTACATAGGCTGCCGGCTTTACCAACCACAAAGGCACTTTCAATCGAATGACCACTTTTTTGTGAAGCGCCTCTTTAACAATCCGATTAAATTCGCTATCGGTATAAACATCGCCATCGGCCACAAAATACTCCCTCCGACGAATACCTTTATCCATGCAGGTGAATATCACTTTCACCAGATCTTCGGAATAAATGAATGTCAGTAATTGTTTTTTGAATCCGGCCCCCACATCGATTCCCTTTTTTACGGCACGCATCAGAATGAGATAATCCTTGTCGCGAGGTCCGTAAACGCCAGTCGGACGAAGAATCACATACGGAAAATCGGGAATACTTTTCAGATAATTTTCGGCCATCAGTTTGCTTTTTCCGTAGGCCGTATCGGGTGATGGAAGTTGGTCGAAAGAGATAGGTCGATATTGTTTTTCGTCGCCGGCACCCCAGGCGCTCAAACTGCTCATCAACACAAAAAGTTGGGGTACACTGTCGCTTTCGATCAGTGCATCGATAAAATTCTTGGTCTGGCCATAATTTACTCGTTCGAAATCCTCTTTGCGAACCGCTTTGGTGATGCCGGCAATATGGGCAATGTAATCGAATTTGCCGTGTTCAGCGGTGAATGCGCGCAGTTGTGCCACTAAATGATCCTTATCCGAATAATTCAGATCGATAAAATTCAGTCGGCTATCCTGCAGAAACTTGCGACTGCTTCCGGAACGGATGCCCGCCCATGTTTCGTAACCCAATTCCAACGCCTTATCGACAGCCGTACTACCGATAAACCCGCTTGCCCCCGTAATCAATATTTTTTTTTGCATGCCATGTTTTGATGTGTGCACAAAAATAATGAATTAGCACAAGACAAGAAAACCGTTGCGATTGATTCTGCCGTTTTTTTATGTTTTGATTCGATTCGTAATAAAATTAAAAATTATTCCCTGATTGTTTTGATTTGTTGATTTGATGACTTGATGATGAGAAAATTGGCGATGGTTGAGTTGTTTCCGGCACAAGTTCGGAAACTTGAGCTATTAAGTCAGAAGTGAAGAAGTCGGAAGTGAAGAAGTCGGAAGTGAAGAAGTCGGAAGTGGAGGAATATCATAACCCCTGTGCTGCCTGACGGCAGCACTTGTCCCCTTATCTTAAGGGGACGGTTACGGTAAACGTGATCCCAAAACTATTCCCCTCTTAAGATAAGAGGGGTACCGCCGAAGGCGGGGAGGTGTTATGATGTTAATTGATAATTGATAATTAACAAGAAATAGAGAAATGGGAATTTTAAATTACGAATTTTCGTTTTGTTTGTTCTTTTTTCGCCGGTCTGGATATTCATTTGTACAGCGGCAATAGTTCTGCCTTTCAGGCAGAGATTGTAGGGACGTCTTCGTCCGCAGGTCGGTGACCTGCGGTTATGAAGGTTATTGCCTTTCAGGCAAAAGTGAGCCGGTGAATTGGAGGCTTCGACTGCGATGGATATTTCTGTATTCGAGGGTGTTTTTGGCTTGAAAAGCCGAATTTTCATAAGGAATTACAAGTTACCAATTTCGAATTACGAATGCGATCATCTGCACTTTTCAATCTGCGACTATCTACGTGAACCTATCTATTTTTTTCTCGCAGATCAACGCTGATCTTTTTCTCGCTGATTCACGCTGATTTATTTTCTGCGCCCATCTGCGATTTCAATCTGCGAATATCTGCGTGAACTGTTTTTTCTGAATTTTCTCACCCACGCCCAAATATTCCCCAAAACTATTCCCCTCTTAAGATAAGAGGGGTACCGCCGAAGGCGGGGAGGTGTTATGATGTAATGGATAATGGATAATTGAGAATTAACAAGAAATAGAGAAATGGGAAGTAGAGAAATAAGAATTTCAAATTACGAATTTTCGGTTTGTTTGTTCTTTTTTCGCCGGTGCAGATATTCATCTGTGTAACTGCAGTGGTTCTGCCTTTCAGGCAGAGAGATTGCAGGGACGTCTTTGTCCGCAGGTCAGTGACCTGCGGTTATGAAGGTTATTGCCTTTCAGGCAAAAGTGAGACGGGGAATTGAAAACTTCGACTGTGATGGATATTTCTGTATTCGAGGGTGTTTTTGGCTTGAAAAGCCGAATTTTCATAACCGCAGAATTCATTCTGCGGCATGAATCGTCGTCAGAAACCTGCCTGAAAGGCAGTACTTTTATTTGCCACGAAGATGCGAAGACGCGAAGTCGGTTTCGCCCTCAGAATATCATAACCCCTGTGCTGCCTGGCGGCAGCACTTGTCCCCTTATCTTAAGGGGACTGTTTAGATGGTGTGATCCCATAATTGAGAATTAACAAGAAATAGAGAAATGGGAAGTAGAGAAATAAGAATTTCAATGAATTATCAAATCGGTAAATTTTTCAATCGCGAAATTATGCATTGTGCATTATTAATTATCCATTGATTCTTGGGGCTTTGCCCCAAACCCCACATACTTTTTTGCCTTGATGCAAAAAAGTATGCAAAAAAGATCAAGACTGCATCTCCTCATCGACCCGACAGCTGCTTGTTCGCTAAAAGACAAATAACTCGCCGCCTTGCGGCGGCTCAAACAGCTTGTCTTTTGCCTGACGGCGCGCTCTCTGCGCAGATCGGGTACCCCGATGATGAGATGAGGTCGGGGAAATAATGGATAATTGATAATTGACAATTGATAATTTAAGAAAGAAGTGAAGAAGTCGGAAGTGGAGGAATATCATACTCCCTGGGCTGCCCGGATAGTTGCATATAGAATTCATCGGTAAATCAATAAATCATCGAATCGGTAAATTATCGACTAATTCCAACCTCCATCCCGCAACCACCAACCTTATTACGCATTCACATTCTTTCACTTTCGCAATTGTGATGTTTTGTTAATAAAATTGTACTATATTTCGCCGTGAGCTTTTGGCAGGATGTTAATCTGTCTGTTTCAGAAGATTAGTTGTGTGTTCTTGAAGTAAAAATTCATCGATTCGGCAACAAAATTGCCCCGTCAGAAATGTAGAAAACGCGTTTGACTCCGACGGACCTGTTTTCTACTTTGTAGAAACCACGTTCGACTTAAAGAATGTTATATCTACTTTGTAGATTTCGCAAATGTGAATGAAAACGTCCAATCTTGTTAACATTCTATAGGCATTCGGCGCCAAATTGCCAAATATTGAAGTGCAGAAAGTACAACTTTGTCCGACGAACATACTTTCTACAAAGTAGACGGAGCAATTTTGTCCGCCGATTGCCTCGTCTATACTTCTGAAAGGTACATTTTCGAGCCAAATTGCCTTTTCTATTAACATTCTATAGACATTTTTTGGCTAATACATGTAATCTGCAGTGTAGGAACCATGACTTTTTGCGATGAACCTGCTTTCTTCACACTAAGATGACAGGTCACGACAAGACAATCGTGTCATTTCGAAGTGAAAACGGGGGATCATTCCTCGCCTAACGTGTCATCTTTGAGTGAAGATGATGGAATTTGAGTAACAGGAGTGTTAAATCAGCCTCATTATTTAACGATTTTCTACGGATTTGCATCATCACGAAGTGTAGAAACCACAACTTTTTCGGCTGATGTAGTTTTCCGCGAGTACGGACGATGGGGTTTTCTCCGAAAATGTAGTGCTCCCTAATCTTAGAACAATTCCGGCAGCAAGTTAAGCAATGACTTTTCTTTCAGAATCTTCTGTCGCGCATCGACACGGTGGGAGAACCGGAATCGGACGATGCCGGGTTTTTTGTTTTTTTGGCCTTGTTACCCCTCGGTGGAGTGGGAATGGCGGTGTCCTGCTTCCACAAGTGGTCTTCGAAATCCTTCAATTGTTTTTCGATTTTCTCCTGTTCGGCTTTCAATGATTCGGGAGAAGGTGCAATTTCGGCGAGAGTTTTGCCTTGCAAATTCAGAGTTTTGTAGATTTCTCCGTTGTAGCGGTGCATGCGAAAGAAGTCGTCCACCGTGCTGTTGATCACATTGTTGAGGCTTGAGGTCATGATCTGCATTTGCAAAGCAAAGGGCTGGATTTCGGAGTAGGGAATCCAGAAAAGCGGATAGCGCGCCGGTGAGGTTTCGAAGTCGCTTTGGCGTACCAGGATAGGGCAAACGGCGAGTGTTCGGATGCCAAAACTCGAGGTTACCGAGTCGAAAAAATAGGCTTCCTTGACATAATAACCCGTCACCTCGCCCGAAGGAATGTCCGCGTCGTTCACGACGATACGTGAGTCTTGCACTTCATAATAAATGCCGAAGCGATCGAGAAATTCCCTGAAATCGATTTTGTAGTTGTCGGCAAACACTTCGTTGCCGTCCACGTATTCGTAGGCATCTATTTTTCCTTCGGAAAGCAGTCGGAAAATAGAAGTAAAGAAATTGGTTCGGCCCGGTTCGGGTTGCACAGGGTAGTAGAGTGGAGCATTTCTATAGTCGCTGAGATCAAGATATCGATAAACGACTCGCAACCATTTGGCATTATCGGGATCGAACGACGAATAGCGACCGAGCTGTTCGGCCCGCAGCGAACTCGACGCCAAAGGCGATGAGGTGGAAGTCGCGGGTTGCTGCCGCTGAATTCGTTCGCGCACTGTTTCTTGTGCGTGTGTATGAAAGGCACTCATTCCTACAACTGCCATTGCGATAATCCATGTAAGTCTTTTCATTGTGTGACGGCTATTTTTTTATCATTGTTTAAATGCGAATTGCGAATTGCAAAAGTTCATAAAGTTCCACTTTTCACTTTCTACTTAATTATCCGTTATCCATTAAATCATACCTCCCTCTGCTTTCGGCAATACCCCTCTTATCTTAAGAGGGGAGTAGTTTCGGGATTACGCCATCATAACTGTCCCTCTTAAGATAAGAAGACAAGCGCTGCCGCCGGGCACGGGCAGTGCAGGGGTTATGATATTTTCATCATCAAATCATCTCTTCATTTTTCTTTTTCGCTTTGCAAATCTGTGAGGGCGAGGAACAATTCAATTGACCCGAACTTCGATAACGGAAATTTCGCGTTCGATACCATCGGGGCCAACGGCTCTAACGCCGGAAATATAAAAATACTTACCCCGCGAGAGGCGTCGGAACTGTTCCTTCTGACGATCGGAAAAACGGTTTCCATTCGAAACTTCGGGAATGGCGTTGCCCATAGCATCGAAAAAAACAGTTCGAAAACTCAGTACACGGAATGGTATGTTGAGTATTCCGTCGTCGATAGCCGCCCGGATGCCATCCGCATTCATTAGCACACCTTTGGCCATTGCGCCGCCTTTGAACATTGCCGGGTTGCCATTGGCATCCGTATATTCGATATAAGGCGTGGGATCGGGAAGTGCACGCACGCGAAACTCTTTTTTCGCCAGTTGTCGCACTTGGTCGCCTATCCTTGCCGTGATGGAAATCACGGCGTTTTGTCCCACTCCGGAAGGTTTGGCACTCCACATATTTCCTTTCCTCACCAAACTGCCGTTGGTCATTGCAGCGCCGATATCCTGTGGTGCAACACCCGGAACAGAAATGCTGATTTCGTTATCGATGCCGGCGTAAAGGACGTTCATAAGGGTAGGGGCTACCGTGGCTGTTGGTTCAATAACGGTATAAGTGTTGCTAAAATCGCGTCGGAGCACCGAACCATCGGTACGGGGCAGTTCTACATAACCTTGTATGCTGTGTGAGCCGATACTTCCTGCCACAGCCGAAAAAATGCCGTTACTTTCCGGATCGAGGACATTGCCATTGACGAAAATATTCGGATGACGGGTAGAATCTTCTGCCGAAAGCACGATGCGGGCTTTATAGGTACCTCCCTGAATGACAATATTCGACTCGGGAATTACGTAAGCATTGATTTGGTTTACACGGAAATCGCTCACATCCACACTGTTGAGTAGATGTGCTAAAGTTTCGCCTTCGGCGCTGCGAACATCGCTTTGCAGCTTAGTAAGCAATGAGACTGCGGCTGCTACAGGCATTTGTTCGAAAAGTGACTGTTCCCAATTGCGGTATTGCTTTCCCCTCGCGGGCGAGGGTTGAGTGGAGAGACCCGAGTTGATGATTTTTCTCTTATTTTCGTCCGTTACGAGTTGTGAAAGCGTGTGGCGAAAGGAGTCAACCGCCGAACGAAGACGTTTACCTTCGCCCGAAACCGGCGATAACATCACTTCCGATGCCGCGTTGAGATCATCTTTGTGACGGATATGCCCGAGATCAGCCTTGGTGCCGTCGGCTCTTCTCACCATTTTCAATTTGAGCGTTTCGATATACCTGAACAGCGAATCGCTCATCTGATGCACCTCCAAACTCTTGCGATACCACGAACCGGCCTTTTCGGGATTTTGTTCGTTGTAAGATGCCAGTTCGTGCATAATAAGCAGGTTGCGTTGCAACGATATGTCCGACGAATTGGCCAGGCTATCTTCCATAAGTTCGAAACCATCGAGCACTTCTGCCGACACGTTGAGCGCAAGCATTGCAATGAAAACCAAATACATGAGGTTGATCATCTTTTGCCGGGGCGAGTTTGGACTGTTGACTGCCATCTGTTACTTGAATCTATCCATTACGAATTACAAATTCTGTTTTTCTATTTCGAAACATTTAAGGATTATGTCGGTCGGAGCCGGCGGTCATGGATTCGATCATACGGGTGTAGATACGGTTGAGCTCTCGCAGCTGATCTGCCAGTTTTTCGGTTTCGTGTCTGATAACCGATCCGTCCGGCACGGAATCGTTATACATGGTTTTGAGACGGAGAAGTCCGGCATTGATTTGATCGATTGTTTCGATTTGACCACTGATGCTGCGCAGTTGGATTTCGTATATCGTATTCAATCCCGAGATATTTCGATTGAGAGCTTCCATTTGTTGAACGTAACCAAGCGAATTTTGGCTGATCTCTTGCGAATGGTCGATGATGTACCGATAAGAGTCTTGCAACGATTCCGAAATGCGGGTCAACGTCTCGACTGCATGGGCAAACTTTTGAACATTCTCTGCAACGGTGTCGAGCGAGCCAACGATGTTGTCGTTGACCTCGAGGGAATCCGCTGCACTTGACGAAAGAACAGGATCATGTACGGAGGCTTGTGCCGACTTCTGACGCATAGAATCGCCACCCTCGGTCGAAGTGGAATGAAAGATGGACGCTTCGCGGGAAACTTTTTCTTTCGGATTGCTGCCGAGATTGGTGACTGCGGATGAAATAGCAGATTTGGCTGCAATTCCTGTCCCCGACGAAAAGTCGGGACGATCGTCGGGATTGTCGGCAGCCAGCACGGGAAACACTTCTTCCCAACGATAATCTTTCACGGGGGTATCGAACGCCGACAAGACAAAAACACAAATTTCGGTGATCATGCCGATAGCGAGTAGCACATTGCCAAATGGCAGATACAGCAATTTGGCCATTGCTCCGAAGATGACGATAGCGGCACCGAAGCTGTAAGCATAGTTGAGAAAACGTTTGCCACGTTCGGTTTGTAAAAATTTTTCGATTCGGTTTCTGTATTTTACATATTTTCCCATTTCGGTAAGGTGTTATAAACAATTATTTTGAAAAGCCGATCTGAGTGCGCACACAGCGAAAGCCGATGAAGGAACGTCCCCTGTTCTGATATTCCGAATCGCGCAGGTCGGAACGGATGAAAGTAGAAATATCTTTCCATGATCCGCCTTTTACAACTTTCTTTTTCATTGCATACGGATCTTCAGTGGCCGCATTGTATCGATATTCGGGGTTCATGTCGCTCATTTGCAGATTGCCCGATTCGGTATAGGCGGTTGAAGTCCATTCGGCCACGTTGCCTGCCATGTCGTACAGACCAAAATTATTGGGACTGAAACTACCCACCTTAGCCGGAATCAGGAAATTATCGGCTGCATAAGCTCCTTCTCCCGGTTTGAAATTGGCATTATAGCAACCGCTTTCGCCGGTTGTGGCATTGGAATCCCACGGATAGCGATTGTCCGAATTGGCGTTGCGGGCAGCCATTTCCCATTCGGCTTCGGTCGGGAGACGGTATTTTTCGATTAGAACATTTTTTTCCTTCAGAGAATTTTTCAGGAACATCGTTCGCCATTCGCAGAATGCGGTGGCAGCTTCCCACGAGACCCCGACAACCGGATAATGGGCATAACCGGGATGCGAAAAATAATTACGCATGTAATACTCGTTGTTGGCATTGTCGAAATCGTTTACCCAACAAGTGGTGTCGGGATAGATATTTACGATTTTGGTGTGAACAAAATCGTAGAGACCGGATAACGGGCGGGTAATGGTTTCGTTGACGATGCGTCCGTTTTCGTCGATATAGGCCGTATCTTTCGAAATCATGATCACTTCGTCGGGATCGATCGAAAGATCGGTGTTGAGGATTCTCTCATTGGGATTCAACCGATTTTGCCTTTTGGCAGCTTCTGCGGCATCGAACCACTCATAGCGAAAATTCATTTGGGCAGCGTCGAGCATTTTCTTACCGGTGATCGGATGAATTTTATATACACTGTTGATGGCTGCTTCTTCCTCTTCGGTATTGCGCGACCAGGGGATAGGAATCGACCAGTCGAGGCGGGGAGGAATGGGATCGCCATATTCGTTTTCGGTAATCTTGTAATAATCTTCGCCCGCATAAGCGGGATCGGCCAATCGTTCGCGGATGATGGAGTCGCGCACCCAATATACGAACTGTTTGTATTGCGCGTTGGTGATCTCTTTTTCGTCCATCCAGAAATTGTCCACCGAAACCCCTTTGGAAGGAATCGAAAACCCCCACAAAGAATCGATTTCGGCAGGTCCCATGCGATAAGCACCACGTGTAACCAAAACCATATTATAGGGCGTGGGTTCTTCCCAAACCTTTCCCACCGGAATGCCCGTGAGTTCGCCCCCCACACTGCTCCCGATTCCCCTTCGGCCACAGGAGAAAATGATGATCGAAAGCAATGCCGGAATCAAGACTTTTCTCATATCGATATGTATGTTGTTGTTTCCAAATATGCGAATTTACAATAGGCGGATACTTTTGCCCGGAGTCGATTTTTTATCGAAAGCATCGATCGGAATTCGGTAACCGATGTATATTTCATGACTTCCGTTACCTTGTTTTCCGATTCCTTGCGTATGCAGACTGTAAGCATAGCCAATCTCAACGCCGCGGATGAGCGCTCCGGCAAAGAAAACGTACCCGTCGTTCTTGACCCATGAAGCGCCTCCCGAATATTTTTGTCTGAAAATCGCCCTCATCGTTGCCCTAATTTGTGTTGTAGCGTTTGTGCCTTGAACCCAAATCATCGGTTGTATGTCTAACGGATAAAACAGGGAAATATTGTATGAAGCCATAAAATTATATGATCGGGGAATATGTCGGCGTATGGAATCGGGGCTTGCGACGGCCACCGGGGTAGAGTCGCTTTGTGCATAAAACCACGGCGACGTGAGATGCATCACCGAAATGCCCGCAAAAAAATGCCTTCCCTTCCACGACAGACCTGCGTTGAAATCGAAGACACTTCGGTCGGTGAAGTTGGTGCGGATCATTACTGTATTATTTGCAACGGAATCGTTTGCAAGTGTCAGATTACCGGCATCGAAGGCCAATTGGTATATTCCGGCCTGAATACCTGCCGAAAGATAACCACTCCCAACTTTTTGCCGATAGGCATATTGTGCGGCGAGGAGCGAGTTGTTTTTTTGACCCATGATTTCGGTGCCGACCACCATGCCCATACCGTGCTGTTTGCCGATAAACCGAAAAGGCGTGTCGGCGGTAACAATCGTTGTTTTCGGTGATCCTTCGATTCCTGACCATCGATGTTGATAAGCTCCCGAAATCCTGATTCCTTCGGTTGCGCCTGCCACCGAAGGGTTGTAATATCCTTCGATAGACCAATGTTGTGCGAGTGATACATCCCATTGAGCCCATGCCGTTGCTTTGCAAAGCAAGAGCGATAATGTAAATAATATGGTTTTCGTGTTCGACATCGATATTATTAACCGAAAATATCGAAAAAAATTGTGAGAAACCAGAGTTTTTGTTTGAGGTTGGTGGTTGGATATTTTGTTGAAAGTCCGTGAAGGTAGAATTGATAATGTATAATGTATAATTTTCCGATTTGATAATTCATTGAAATTCTTATTTCTCTACTTTCCATTTCTCTATTTCTTGTTAATTGTCAATTATCCATTACATCATAACACCTCCCCGCCTTCGGCGGTACTCCTCTTATCTTAAGAGGGGAGTAGTTTTGGGAGCACGTTTACCGTAGCTGTCCCCTTAAGATAAGGGGGACAAGCGCTGTCGTCAGGCAGTGCAGGGGTTATGATATTTTCTTCACTTCCAACTTCTTCACTTCTTCCTTAAATTCTCAATCATCCATTATCCATTACATCATAACACCTCCCCGCCTTCGGCGGTACCCCTCTTATCTTAAGAGGGGAGTAGTTTCGTGATCACGCCATCTTAACTGTCCCTTTAAAATAAGGGGACAAGCGCTGCCGCAGCACAGGGGTTATGATATTCTGCGGACGAAGCCAACTTCGCGTCTTTGCATCTTCGTGGCAAATAAATGTTCTGCCTTCCAGGCAGGTTTCTGACGGGGATTCATGCCGCAGAATAAATTCTGCGGTTATGAAAATTCGGCTTTTCAAGCCAAAAACACCCTCGAATACACAGAAATATCCATCGCAGCCGAAGCCTTCAATTCACCGGCTTACTTTTGCCTGAAAGGCAATAACCTTCATAACCGCAGGTCACGACCTGCGGACAAAGACATCACTACCATTCCTGCCTGAAAGGCAGAACTCTTGCCGTTGTACAAATGAACATCCACACCGGCAAAAAGCGAACCAACAAAACGAAAATTCGTAATTTAAAATTCCCATTTCTAACTTCTTAAATTCTCAATTCTCCATTACATCATAACACCTCCCCGCCTTTGGCGGTACCCCTCTTATCTTAAGAGGGGAGTAATTATGGGATTACACCATCTGAACAGTCCCCTTAAGATAAGGGGACAAGTGCTGCCGTCAGGCAGTGCAGGGGTTATGATATTTCTTCATTTCTTTCTTGATAGCGCAGTTTCCAAACTGCCTGTCGTTTTGCGTCCAAGTTACGCCATCGCTAAACTTGAATGAGTCGGGCAACACAGATAAACACCGGCTTTTCAAGTCGTAAAAAGGATTCAATTCACGAATTCATCTTATCCTTATATCATTTGCTACCTCTTCTCCTTATTCATATTCCCTCAAATAAATAAGAGTTTGCATGGTGTGATTAAATAAGTTGGACAAAAACGATGAAATCCCAAAAAATAGTTGTTATTTTGTGAAAACTATCAAAATAGTATAACACCGATTGAACAGATAAACGATTGATGAAATTTACGATTGCTTGGCAATCCATTGAAAAAGAATAATAAAGCTGATGAGTACTGACGAAAAACTGGAGAACCCGCAAAACGCGCAAACTCGAATGAATGACAACAATGTAACTCCCATGAACGCCTCTGAGGAAAAAGTGGATGAGAAAACGGAGCAAACTTCGGAAGAAGACGTAAAAGAAGAAGATATGGAGGCAGCCTCCGAGTCGGCGAGTGCGTCGGCAGCCGACGAGAAAGCGTCACCTTCCTCTGAGTCGGATTTGGCAGACGAGTCTGCCGAAAGAGAAATGAATGAAATTGTTCACGAACAGGAGGATTTGTCCGAAATTTCGATATCGGGGCATGACGAAGAGGAAGAGGACGATGCCACGGATGATGCGGATTCCGAGAATAGTTCTTTTCCATTGTTATCAATCGAAGAGATCGTTTCCAAACTACGCGAGCTTGCCTCGTCGGAAGATCTGCAGCGAAAAGAGATGGACGAACTCAAGAGCCAGTTTTATCGTTCGATTCGAAACGAAACTGCCGAACAAAAGGCCAAATTCTTAGCCAATGGTGGCGAGGAGATCGATTTTGTTCCCGAAGAATTGCCCCTCTACACCGAAGGAAAAGAGTTGCTCGCCAAAATTAAGGAAAAACGTGCGCAGATTCAGGCTCGCGAAGAGGCAGAAAAAGAACAAAATGTTGCCAAAAAATTGGCAATCATCGAACAAATAAAGCAATTGACAGAAAATCCCGGTCAAGAGGATTTCAATAAAACCTATCAGGAATTCAGATTGCTACAGCAACAGTGGAACGACATCAAGCTCATTCCCCAAGCCAAAGCCAACGAGTTGTGGAAATCGTATCAGCTCTACGTTGAACGTTTTTATGACTTGGTTCGCATCAACAATGAATTCAGAGAATATGATTTCAAGAAAAATCTGGAACTGAAAACCGAGTTGTGTGAAGCAGCCGAACGGTTAGACGAAGAACCGGATGTGATTTCTGCGTTCCATCAGTTGCAAAATCTGCATCAGCAGTGGCGTGAAATCGGCCCTGTATCACGTAAGGATCGCGAAGAAATCTGGAATCGCTTCAAGGAAGCATCCAACAAAATTAACAAAAAATACCAGGCGCATTTCGAAGAAATTAAATTGCAAGAGAATGAAAACCTGGAGAAAAAAACCGCCATTTGCGAACAACTGGAATCGATTGACTATTCGGCTCTGACTACACAAAAAGCATGGAGGGAGCAACTCGATAAGGTGCTGGCCCTACAGGACGAATGGCGTAAAATCGGATACGTTCCCAAAAAATGGAATTCCAAAATTTACGAACGCTACCGTGCAGCCTGCAATATCTTTTTCGAAAAGAAAAATCAATTTCAGAAATCCATACGGGACGAATTAGACGAAAATCTTCGAAAAAAGACGGCTCTTTGTGAACAGGCCGAAGCACTGAAAGATAGTAAGGATTGGCGCGCAACCACACAAGAAATGATTCGGATACAGAAAGAATGGAAAGAGATCGGTCCTGTACCCCGAAAATTTGTTGATTCGTTGTGGCAGCGGTTTATTTCGGCGTGCGACTATTTCTTCGAACAGAAAAAACTATCTTCCTCATCGCACCTTGCTGAAGAACAAAACAATCTGGAAGCCAAAAAGGCAATTATCGAAAAAATCAACAATATCGATCCACAATTGCCAATAGATGAAGCGAGCGCCTTGCTTCATCAGCTCATTGAAGAATGGCACAACATAGGTCATGTGCCTTTTAAACAGAAAGATACGATTTATAGCGATTTTTACGAAGCTACCGAAGCTCAGTTCAATCGGCTGAACATCGACAAAGGCGACCGAAAACTTCAGAGCTATAGAAACAGTATTTCGGATATGGCGAAGTCGGACAACGGTCGGGGGCAACTTCTGCGCGAACGCGAAAAACTGATGCGCCAATACGACCGAATGAAAAACGAATTGCAGACTTACGAAAATAATCTCGGCTTTCTGTCCGTTTCTTCCAAAAAAGGCAATACCTTGATAGACGAGATGAATCAACGGGTGAAAAGACTCAGATCGGATCTCGATTTACTTATCAAAAAAATTGATGCCATAGACAAAGAGCTATAAAAATAAATTAAGACAAATTTCAATAGCCTAAAAGCTCGAACTTATGGTTCGGGCTTTTTTTATACAGGTTCGGTTCATTTCTTAACATTTGTAATATATTGACAAACAGTGTTATAATAAGCATGATAAAAATGTTGTATTTTTTGAGATGATTTTGGGATAGACATCGAAACATTTAGGTTTATTTTGAGACCTGTTTATAAATCTAAAAAATTGATGCATGAAAAAAGATTTGAAATTTTATCGGAACATCAGCGAGAAGATGAAACCGTTTCTTCTTTTGTCTGAAAGAGAGGGCTCGTCAGCTATTTTTCACAACCGAATAAAGAAGAAAAAGACCATTCGAAATTTTGGAGGTCGTGAGATTAATATAGCTATTCTATTTTTTGAGACAAAAATAGGAGTAAAACTGTTTTGTTTTTCATTACTTTGACGTGTAAAAATCTTTTAAAAAATATCGAATATGAAAAAAAAATTAAGTTCATTATTAATTTTAATTGGTTTCCCATTTCTTATTTTCGCACAAGCTCAACTATTAAATGTCAAAGGAAGAATTGTTGACGAAAAAGGTGATCCAATTATTGGTGCAAATGTAATTGAAGTTGGCAATCAGATGAATGGTACTGTTTCTGACGCTGATGGCAATTTTGTTATAAAAGTACGAGAAGGGCAATCCTTATCTATTTCTTACATAGGATATTTATCTCAGGAGGTTAAAGTTACTTCAGAGGTCATTAATGTCATTCTAAAAGAAGATACACATAGTTTGCAAGAATTAGTTGTGATTGGTTATCAGACTGTAAAAAAAGCAGATTTGACAGGGGCCGTATCCGTTTTCAAACCTGAAACAATGAAAAATGCCGTTATAACAGGAACAGTAGGTGAAGCACTGTATTCCATTCCGGGTATTTTTGTGCGATCGGGAGGAGCTCCTGGTAATGAGGGCTTTATTCAAATTCGAGGAACTTCGACTTTTGGAACAAGTAATCCTCTTTATATTATTGATGGTATAGATGTCGGCACTGCAAACCGCGATTTTAACTACAATGACATTGAAAGCATTCAAGTTCTTAAAGATGCTTCGGCTGCCGCCATTTACGGATCGAGAGCAGCAAACGGAGTGATTATTATCACGACTAAGAAAGGGCGAAAAGGAAAAATGAATATTGATTTTTCCGCAAAAAACACTTTTCAATGGTTACCCAAATACAATTTGACGAACCGTGATCAATGGATAACTTTGAATGATCTTGCTTTTAAAAACGCAGGAAGACAACCTGCTAATCATAGCGATGGGAACACAAATTGGCAAAACGAGGTTTTCAAAATGGGCATTTTGCAAGATTATGATTTAAGCTTTTCGGGAGGAGGCGATAACAATAATTATTACTTGTCAACTAATTATCAAACCAATAGCGGAACTACTATTGGGGCAGACAGTAAGAGGTTTACGGCACGTATAAACACATCTTCGTTTCGTGATTTTGGAGAGAATGTTAGATTTTCGATTGGTGAAAATTTAATTATTAGTAATTATTCCGTGAACGAGCTAAATACCAATCCAATTACAGATGTATGGAGGATGTTGCCGACTATTCCTATTTATTCCGATAGCAATCCCGGAGGATATGGATATGGAGATGGTACGAAAGATGTTACTTTTGGTACCAATCCAATAGCGCGTGAAAATTTGGAAACTACTGAAAATGAAAATTTCAGGTTGAGGGGCAATGCTTTCGCTGAATTCAATTTCTTTAAAACATTAAAATACAGATTTAATTTTGGTTTAGTTACTAGTTCAGATTCACACCTATATTTACGCAAAGTAGGTAACTGGACTTATAATCAGCCAATAGATCCTTCTAGTTTGAACAGGAACAAGTCTATGTATAAAAATATGGTATATGATAATACGTTGGAATTTAATAAAACATTCGGAATAAATAATATTGCTGCTGTAGCAGGTACGAGCTATTCCACAGAAGATTATTCACAAATTTGGGGAACAAAAAATAACGTATTAACAACCGGAGACGATTATTTTACCCAATTAGATGCAGCATTGCTGGATCCTAAGACTGGAAGTTATCAAAATTTGGCCAAATTATTCTCTGTTTTCGGACGTATAAACTACAGTTACGATGATAAATACATTGTTAGCGGTACAATCCGAAGTGATGCTTCCTCAAAATTTGGACCAAATTACAGAAACGGAGTATTTCCTTCGATAGCCGGCGCATGGAGAATCAGTAAAGAGAAATTTTTCAATGTGTCGTGGATTGATGATTTAAAGATAAGAGCTAATTATGGAATTTTGGGAAGTTCCAATATTGGTTATTGGGATTGGGTCCCATTTATCAACATATTTCCTCAGGCAATTTTTGGTGCAGACCAAAACATTAATACCGGCATGACACAAGTTCAATTGGTCAATACCGATCTCAAGTGGGAAGAACTGCATGAAACAAATGTAGGTTTTGATGCTTATTTGCTAAATAGACGTTTAGAGGTTGTTGGCGATTATTTTCATAAAACTACTCAGGATGTTTTGACCCCCATGCAAATATTACTCACAACGGGTAATAATGGAGGCAACCCAATGGTAAACGCTGCTACTTTAAAGAACACCGGTTTTGAAGTTACGTTAAATTGGAGAGATCGCATTAACAATGATTTGAATTATTCGGTTGGTGTGAGTACTTCTTACCTGAAAAATGAGATTGTTGAACTTGGATATGGCCGCCAAAGTTTCACACAATGGGATACAAAATCTTTTGTGGGAAAACCAATTGGTGATTGGTATCTGATTAAAACTGACGGAATCTTCCGGTCGGCCAATGAAGTATTGAACCATGTTAATAGCAAAGGACAGGTTATCCAACCCAATGCACAGCCAGGTGATATTCGTTATGTGGATTTTAACGACGATGGACAAATCACAGATGCCGACCGACAATATTGCGGCCACTCTTTTCCAGCTTGGAATATGGCTTTGAGCGGAACCCTCGAATATAAAGGGTTTGATTTAATGTTGCAGTTTACCAGCTCCTTTGGTAAAGATTTTAAATTGTTCAATGGGCCTAGGAGTGGTTACGATCGTTTTGACGATAATTCAAATTACAGAGTCGATTATGATGGCTACGATGCAGTAACCAATCCTGATGGAGTTGATCCTCGTCCATTATATGCTGATGCTCGCAATGCACGTGGCGATCAAGATCGTTGGCTGGAAAATGGTAATTATCTTCGCCTGAAACAGGCGGGTATTGGATATACATTACCAAAAAATGCTTTTAATAATGTACTCACTAATTGCAGATTGTTTGTCAATGCACAAAATCTTTTCACCATTACCAAATATCGTGGATTAGATCCTGAATTTCTTAATTCCAATATATGGGATAGAGGTTACGATGCTGCGGCTTTTCCAAATCCTTATGGAATAACACTTGGAGTGCAAATAACTTTTTAATCATCGACCATTTTAATTTAGAACGCAATGAAAAAATATCTTTATCTATTAATTATATCAGTATCATCACTCATTTTAAATGGATGTGATGTGGATGTTATAAATCCAAATACACTTACCAAGGCAACATTCTGGAAGACAGAACGTGATGCCGAATATGGCGTAAACGCTATTTACAATATGTTTTACAAACCCGGTACTTACAGCCGGTGGATTTGGTTTCGGCTTGATTTAACTTCCGACGAAGGGTGGAGTCAAAGCCCATGGGCAGAACTGAAAGAATGGACGCGATTTCAGTATGTTAATTACAATTTTTGGGAAGGTAATGCATGGACTTACAGAGATTGTTATGAAGCGATTTTTAGAGCCAATCAGGCTTTGGAAAACATTCCCAATATAGAAATGGATGAAACAGTCAAAAATCAGCTGCTGGGTCAGGCCTACTTTTTAAGAGGACTTTACTACTATAATCTGGCTCTCTTGTGGGGTAGTGAAAATAATAGTCTGCCGATTATTTTGACCCCGTCAAATCCGGCAGATACACCTCAAGGGCATAATGGTGAGGATGTTTATAATCAATCCATAAGCGATCTGTCGCAAGCAGTAAATATGTTGCCAGAGCAATGGGACAGTAATAATTTAGGACGGGCAACAAAAGGAGCTGCTTATGCTTTACGCGCTAAATGTTATATGCAACTGCATAAGTGGGAGGAAGCAAAGAATGACTTATACTGGCTGGTTGAAGGAAATGGCAAACAATATTACGATTTGGTAGCAAAATATGAGGATAACTTCACAAAAGATACGGAAAATAACAAAGAATCTGTATTTGAAATTCAATATTCAGACGTCCACAAAGCTCCTGCTGGTGATGGCGATTTTGATGTAGATCCTAACTTGGGATTGAATCGTGGACAATTTTTTGCTCCTCCGGGAATAGGTTGGACCGATGGCGAATTACGACCATGGATTGTAAATGAGTTTAAGAAAGAAAAAGATCTGAGTGGAAATTATGATATTCGTCTAAAATACACCGCCTTTTATGAAGGCATGAATCAGGATTTTCCTGAGAATAACCGAATTTATCGTTATAGATTGGATGGTGCTGATTCAGATATATGGAATCTGCAAAATTGGAAAGGACGTGTATTCTTCAGAAAATATGGGTCCGATTATTATCGAGATTATGATGATTATCACAACCCGACTAATGTCAGATTAATTCGTTTTGCCGATGTTCTGCTTATGTATGCCGAATGTATTGCCAATACTGACAACGATTTATCAAAAGCAGTTGGATTAGTCAATAGGGTACGTCAAAGAGTAAACATGCCTGAACTCAAAGTGAACCATTTTGATGCGACTCAATCAAAAGACGCATTCTTAAAAAGACTTCAAATGGAAAGATCATTGGAGCTATGTTCTGAAGGACAAAGATGGGCAGATATTAAAAGATGGGGGTTAGTTGACAATCAGGGAGGTATTGATGAGCTGATTGCTCGTGACGAAGATTTTAGAAATTTTGTAATAGGAAAGCATAATTGTTTACCTATTCCATCTGATGATGTAAATAATAATCCGAATCAACAACAAAATCCAAATTACTAATGCGGTTAAAATATCTTATATTAGTGAGTCTGGCTTTTCTGTCCTGTGGAAATGGGAAAATTGATGATCAGGAAACAAAACAAATTTTGGTGCCATTAGCTGATCCATACATTCTGCTTTACGATGGAATGTATTATGCATACGGAACAGGAGCAGACAAGGGCGTTGAAGTGATGACGTCATCTGACCTCAAAACCTGGAAACGAACTGCAAATACTCCTAGTGGACTTGCACTTTACAAGGATGATTCGTATGGCGAAAAATGGTTTTGGGCACCGGAAGTGTATTACGTAAATGGGAAATTTTACATGTACTATTCGGCTGAAGAACACATCTGTGTCGCAGTTTCCGATTCGCCTTTGGGACCGTTCCGGCAGGTGGAACAAAAGCCCATGCTCGAAGAAGAGAAAGCTATCGACAATTCGTTGTTTATTGATGACAACGGAAAAGCCTATTTGTTTTTTGTCCGTTTTAATGATGGGAACAATGTTTGGGTTGGTGAGTTGGAGAATGACCTCATGACCTTTAAAAAAGAAACCATGCATCACTGTATCAGTGTTTCACAACCGTGGGAAGAGGTTTGGCCAAGAGTCAATGAAGGGCCGTTTGTCATTAAGCACAATGGCATATATTACATGACCTATTCGGCCAATAGTTATGAAAGTCCTTTTTATGGCGTGGGTTGTGCCACTGCAACAAATATCATGGGTGAATGGACCAAGTATCCCGATAACCCTTTGTTGCAGAAGCCAGGAAATTTGGTAGGTGTTGGTCATAATTCCCTTTTCTGGGACAAGGATGGCAACTTGCGGATTGTGTTTCATGCCCATCACGATATAAACGCCATTCATCCCCGAAACATGTATATCAGCAATGCAGGTTTCAAGCAGGTAAATGGAATGGACAAATTTTATATTGATCCCAATTATTTGACACCGGTTTTAGATGTAGTTCAATAATTCTCATTTTTAGTAATCAATGCGTCGGAGGATTTATGGATTTAATTATCTTTGATCCGAATATTGCGAAGAAGGAAATAGCCTATTATCTTACCAAACAGAATACCTACGGACTTCCGCTTGACAATCGCAAGACCTATTCGAAGTCGGATTGGATAATATGGACTTCGACTTTGGCTGAAAACGACGACGATTTTCATGCCATTGCCGATTTGGTATACAAATATGCTGATGAAACTCCGAGCAGAGTTCCGATGAGCGATTGGTATGAAACGACCGATGCTCGCAGAGTCGGATTTAAGGCTCGTTCGGTGGTTGGAGGATATTTCATGAAGGTATTGGAGCAAAAACTCCAATCCCAATCTTCGAAATAAAATAACGAATTGTTTTCATTATTCGATTAAATTGAATTTTCAGGGTAAAAGATGATATGCTCACGAAGCGGTTACCAATCGTTTCGTGGGTATATCGTTTGATAAGGGACTTACGTTTCGATTTCATTCTATCTACTTTTCAAAAAAAACTATAAACAATGAAACATCTATTGCCATTTCTACTATTTCTTTGTATTGCCGCAAGTATTTCTTTCGCATTTTCGGCCGACAATACCCATGCAACAGTTGTCAGCAGACCCAATACACAATCCGTAACGAAAAATTATATCCAGAATCGTACGCCATTGCTCCCGCTGAATTTCATCAAACTTCCGGTGGGAAGTGTTCGACCACAGGGATGGCTTTCGGAAGTATTGAACCGACAAAAAGACGGATTAAACGGTCATTTGAGCGAAATAAGCGCTTGGCTCGACAAGAAAAACAATGCCTGGCTGGGCACAGGCAACGATTATGGATGGGAAGAAGTTCCTTATTGGCTGAAAGGTTATGGCGATATGGCTTATATTCTGGGTGACGAAAAAATGATCGATGAAGCTAAAACGTGGATAGAAGCGGTTTTCAAAAGTCAACGTCCTGACGGTTATTTCGGCCCATGGATCGAGAAAAACGGGAAACCCGATTTGTGGGGTAACATGATTATGCTTTGGTGCTTGCAATCGTATTACGAATATTCCGGTGACCGGCGTGTAATCGATTTAATGACAAAATATTTTAAATGGCAACTCAATTTGCCTGACGATCGTTTCCTGAAAGATTATTGGGAAAACAGTAGAGGGGGCGATAATTTACTGAGTGTTTACTGGCTGTATAACATTACCGGTGATAAGTTTTTGTTGGATCTGGCCGAAAAGACACATCGAAACACGGCAAACTGGCAGCAACGTTCCTCATTGCCCAATTGGCATAATGTGAACATAGCCCAATGTTTTCGCGAACCGGCGAGCTATTACATGCTTTCAAAAGATTCGTCAAGTCTGATTGCAACTTACAATGATTTTCGTCTCATCCGTAACACTTTTGGTCAGGTTCCCGGAGGAATGTTCGGGGCCGACGAAAATGCCCGAATGGGATATATCGATCCGCGTCAGGGAACGGAAACCTGCGGATTCGTGGAGCAGATGGCATCCGACGAGTTGTTGCTTATGATGACCGGCGACCCTTTCTGGGCAGAGCATTGCGAGAATGTGGCATTCAATTCGTTCACTGCATCGATGATGCCCGACATGAAATCGCTTCGCTATATCACTTCCCCCAATCAATCGATTAGCGATTCAAAAAATCATCATCCGGGAATTGATAATAATGGTCCGTTTCTGGCAATGAATCCTTTCAGTAGCCGTTGCTGTCAGCACAATCACGGACAGGGTTGGCCTTATTATATCGAACATCTCATCATGGCAACTTCCGATAACGGAATAGCAGCAGCCATTTTTGGAGCTTGCATTGCTTCGGCGAAAGTTTCGGATGGAAAATCGGTAGAGATTGTGGAAGATTCAAATTATCCTTTCGAGGAATCGATATGTTTTACCATTAATCCTTCCGAAAAAGTCTCGTTTCCTTTTTATATCCGAATCCCGATGTGGACGGAAAATCCCACTGTAAGCGTTAATGGAAAATCAATAGCAGTGAAATTGCTACCCGGAAAATATCTTTGTCTAGAAAGAGAATGGAAAAAAGGTGATCGGGTTGTGCTCGAAATTCCCATGAAATTGACTCAATCGGTTTGGACTGTCAATCAAAATAGCCGAAGCATCCATTACGGGCCATTGACGTTTTCGTTGAAAATCAAGGAAAATTACAAACAGGTGAGCAGTACCGAAACTGCGATTGGCGACTCGAAATGGCAAAAAATGCCGATGCGGCCAAATGGCCATCCTATGAAATTTATCCCGGCAGTGATTGGAATTATGCTCTTGTGATAGATGAAACTCAGCCGTTGGAGAAAAATTTTGAAGTTGTGAAGAAAAAATGGCCTTCGAATAATTATCCATTTACGGTGGACGATGCGCCGATAGAAATCAAAGCAAGCGGAAAGAAATTATTGACATGGCAAATCGATCAGTATGGATTAACGGGTGAATTGCCAATTCCTGAAAATCGTAAATTTGCATCTGACACCGAAGACATCATGCTTATTCCTATGGGTGCAGCCCGATTGCGCATATCGGCATTCCCCGTTTACGAAAAATAAGGTGAGAAAAAGGATGACTTGAAATGCTAAGTAAGAAAAGAAAAATATATCACGAAATGAAAAAGAAATTTTGGATAATCATCGGTTTTGTAATTTTTGGCGTAAATTTATCGGTACATGCACAAAAAATAGATTTGGTGCGTTATGTGAATACCTTGCAAGGAACAAATTCATCGTTCGAATTGACACGAGGAAATACTTATCCAACAACGGCTTTGCCATTTGCGATGCACACATGGACGCCGCAAACCGGTATCAATGGAGACGGATGGAAATATCAATATCAAAAAGATTCAATTCGAGGATTTCAGCAGGCTCACCAATGCAGTTCGTGGACGAACGATTATGCTGTTTTTTCGCTCATGCCGGTTACGGGCAAATTGCAGGTCGATCAGTACAGCCGTGCCGCAAAATTTAGTCACAAAAACGAAACAGGACGTCCCAATTATTACAGGGTGGCTTTAGATAATGGGATTACGACTGAAATTTCACCGGTTGAAAGAGGGGCGCATCTTCGATTTTCATTTCCGAAAGGGAAAAGTGCGTTTATCGTTTTGGACGGTTACACCGGCATGAGCGGAGTAAATATTATTCCCGGTGAAAATAAAATAACCGGTTATGTGCATAACGGACGTGGACTACAAAAGAATTTCAAAAGTTATTTCGTTATCGAGTTCGATCGTCCAATTCGCAGTTTCGGAATTTGGAATAACCATACGGGGCAACGTCTGCCCGGCAAAACCGATGCCGAAGGCAAAGGTATGGGAGCATGGGTTGAGTTTGATCGCGGAGCGAAAGTGCAGGTAAAAACGGCATCGTCGTATATTAGTCCGGAGCAGGCCGAATTAAATTTGAAAAACGAACTCGGACAATTTGCTTCGTTAGAAGAAACCAAAGAGGCTGCCTGGAAAATTTGGAATGACCATTTGAGCCGTATTTTTGTAGAAGGCGGTTCAGAGGCTGACAAAGCCACGTTCTATTCCTGTTATTTTCGTGCAAGTCTTTTTTCGCGCAAGTTTTACGAAATAGATCGAAATGGAAATCCTTATTATTTCAGCCCTTATGATGGTAAGATACATTCGGGCTATCTTTACACCGATACCGGATTTTGGGATACGTTTCGGGCGCAATTTCCATTAAATGCACTGTTGCATCCCACGATGCACGGACGTTACGTTTCAGCTCTGCTCGATGCTTACGACCAATGCGGATGGTTGCCGTCATGGTCGTTTCCCGGTGAAGGAGGAAGCATGATTGGCAATCATGCGATATCACTTCTGGCGGATGCGTGGGCTAAAGGCATTCATACGTTCGATCCCGAAAAAGCTTTGAAAGCCTATTATCACGAAGCTACCAACAAAGGCCCCTGGGGCCCTGCAAATGGGCGTGACGGCTGGAAAGAATATTTCACATTAGGTTATGTTCCTTATCCGAAATACGGCGAAGCTACTGCCAAAACATTGGAGTATGCTTACGATGATTTCTGTGGTTTTCATTTGGCTGAAATGACCGGAAATGCATTCTTTCAAAATGTTTTTTCCCGTCAGATGCACAACTACAAAAATGTGTTTGATCCACGAGTCGATTTCATGCGTGGGCGAGACGAGAATGGCGAATGGACGCCCAAATTCGATTCGTATGAATGGGGCGGCCCTTTCACCGAAGGCAATGCCTGGCATTATCTTTGGTCGGTATTTCACGATGTAAACGGTTTGATAAATTTATTGGGCGGAAAAGAGCGATTTGTAGCCAAACTCGATTCGGTTTTTTCCGTTCCGAATACAGTCAGAGTGGGTACCTATCGGCGCATGATTCACGAAATGACCGAAATGCAGATGGCTGATCTTGGGCAATACGCTCATGGCAATCAGCCTATTCAGCATGCGATTTATCTTTACAACTATGCCGGAACTCCATGGAAAGCTCAGCAGAAAGTGCGGGAAGTGATGAAAAAACTGTATAATGCCACTGAAAATGGTTATCCCGGCGATGAGGATCAGGGACAAACTTCGTCGTGGTATGTATTGAGTGCATTGGGATTTTACAGTGTTTGTCCCGGTACTGATCAGTATGTGTTTGGAAGTCCGATATTCGAAAAAACGACCATTACGATGGAAAACGGAAAACAATTCGTCATTGAAGCCGAAAATAACAATTCGGAAAATGTGTATATTCGTTCCGCAAAACTTAACGGAAAAGAGTATTCAAAAAATTATATTCGATATCGGGATATCATCAATGGCGGGAATTTGGTTTTTGAGATGGATAATCAACCTAATCTTCAGCGAGGTACTTTGCCGGAAGATATACCATATTCGGTTTCGATTCGAAAATAATGATGGGATGGGAAAACCGATGCCTTGTTGTACCGCGACCTTAAATTTTTCTGCAAAGATATGATAATAGCCGATAAATAAGATGATTATGAATTTTAAAAAGATATACCTTTTTCTTTTTCTCGCTATAAATGTGCTAAGTGTTCGTTTGTCGTTATCCAATTCGGGCTATTCTTTTCGTCGTTTCGACATTAATAACGGATTGTCGCAAAATACCGTTCACTGTATTTTTCAAGATCGACAGGGCTTTATGTGGTTCGGTACCAAAGATGGATTGAATCGATTTGACGGAACTTCGTTCAAAGTTTTCCGGTTTTCGCCAACCGAAAACTTGCGCGACAATGTTTTCCATCGCATCGTTCAAGACAAACAGGATAATATATGGGTCGGAACAGAAGAAGGAGTGTATATTTACGACCCAAGACTGGAGAAATTTGAACGTTTCGATCTGAAAACATCCGATGGAAAGTCGATTTACGGCATTGTGAGCGATATGATTCAGGATAACGATGGCGATATTTGGATTTCTGTGGAAGAGAAGGGAGTGTTTCGTTACGATATTGTTTCTGAAAAACTTTCGCATTTTTCTATGCCGATACGACTTGATGGCATGGCGATGGTTAGCTTGTGTGCGGGCAAAGAGGGCGATATATGGGTGTTTCCTTATAATCTCCCGGTTTTGAGAATCAATAAGAAAACGGGCAATGTTTCCGAATTTAAATTGAAAGATGATCCAAATTTGTTCAACGAAACCGGAGAAATATGGAAAGTGCAAACTGATGAATATAATCAATTGCTTATTGCATCTTCAACGAAAGGCTTTTTTAGCGTTAATACGGTAAATAAAACGCATCGTCCTTTAGTGGAGAAAGATTCATACGGCCAGCCAATATTTGTACGGTGTTTTGCGCGAATCGATCCGAACACCTTTTGGATTGGCAGCGAATCTGGATTGTATATTTATGATATTCCTTCCGGAAAAGTTCAAAACCTTCGACGTGACAATGCCATAGGTACTTCGCTTTCTGATAATGCCGTTTATTCCATTTTTAAGGATAGGGATGGAGGCATTTGGGTAGGAACTTTTTTTGGAGGAGTCAATTATTATTCGAGTGAAAATAACAGCTTCGAGTTGTTTTATCCCCTTTCGGGCGTCAATAAGATGAAAGGAAGTCGAGTTCGCGAGTTTTGCCAAGATCCCGATGGTAAATTATGGATTGGAACCGAAGATAATGGTTTGAATCTTTTCGACCCGCAACGAGGCGAATTTTTGCCGTTGCCTAAGCCTTTGCAATCCATTTATACGAATATTCATGCTCTTTATTCGGACGGCGATTATTTATGGGTAGGTACTTTTTCGAAAGGATTAAATCGATATAATCTGAAAACGGGAAAACTGACGACTTATACACACAACGACGCTCCCAATTCAATCAGTCACAACAGTACTTTTGCAATCTGCAAGGATCGACAAGGTAAACTTTGGATCGGGAATCTTTCAGGACTTAATATTTACAATTACGATACCGACGATTTCACGCCAATCCCACTCTTGCAGGGAATGTTTATTCAAGATATTTTCGAAGATACCGATGGGAAAATATGGGTTTGTACGTTTGGAAAAGGATTGTATCGTTACGATCCTGTAACGGATACATGGAAAACATTTCTTTATAATGCTGCCAATCCTCAAAAATCACCATTCAACAAGTTGACCAGCGTTTTCGAAGATAGTCGCCGACGTTTGTGGATAACAACCGAAGGAGGAGGTTTTTATTTATTCGATCGCGAAAAGGAAGATTTCATAATTTATAATACCTCTAATGGATTGGCCAACAATGTAGTGTATCAGATGGTAGAAGATGATGCCCACAAACTTTGGCTTTCTACGAATGGAGGTTTAGTTCGGTTTGATCCCGAAACCGGCATTTTTAGAACTTACACGGTTGATAATGGGTTGAGGACAAACCAGTTCAATTATAAATCGAGTTTTAAGGCTGACGATGGTACTATTTATTTCGGTTCTCTCGAAGGTTTTGTTCGCTTCAATCCCTCTGATTTCAAAGAGCCTGCACATATTCCGTCCATTGTGTTCACAGAATTGTATGTAAATAACAAGCCTGCTGTACCTTTAGGCAAAGATTCGCCACTGACTGAGAGTATTTGTTATGCAAAAAAAATTCGATTGAATTATCGACAAAATTCTTTTTCGATTCGGTATGCAGTACTCGATTTTTCGAATACTTATCCTGTAAAAATCTCTTATAAGTTGCAAGGGTTCAACAAAGAATGGATTGAAGCCAATCCGTCGGAACCCATTATTTTTTCGAATCTCAAGCCGGGAAAATATAATCTTGTCATCAGGTTGGATTATACTGCCGATATTGAATCGACCGGAAGTTATCGAACGATCGACATTCAAGTGCTTCCTCCATTTTGGTTGAGCGGGTGGGCTTATCTTATTTATTTTTTGCTTGCCGTTGGTTGTTTGTTTTGGTTGATTTCTTATTTGCGTGCTCGTCAACGAAGGTTGCAAAGCGAACAAATGGCTGTTTTTCGGCAACAAAAAGAGCGAGAGCTTTATCAATCGAAGATTGATTTTTTTACGAATGTAGCTCACGAGATTAAAACGCCGCTTTCGCTCATAAAAGCTCCTCTCGACTATGTTTTGATGTCGGAAAAAGTATCGGATACGGTTCGCGACAATTTACAGATCATGAGCAGAAATACCGACAGATTGTTGAACTTGACCAATCAATTGCTCGATTTCAGAAAAACCGAATCAGAGGCTTATCTCCTTAATCCCGAAACGCAAAATGCGTCGCAACTGATTCGCGATACTTACTTACTTTTTACGTCTCTGGCTACACAGCGAAACATTCATTTCCAACTCGATTTGCCTCGAAACGAAATTTTTGTTCGTCTCGACAAGGAAGCATTTCTGAAAATTGTGAGCAATTTGGTCAATAATGCCATGAAATATTGTGATTCGTACGTGAAACTTTCGGCATTTACAACAGAAAATGACGGCAAGCCGGAATTTCATTTAGTCGTTGAAAACGATGGAGATCTTATTCCTTCACATTTTAAGGATGAAATTTTCAAGCCTTTTATACATATCGATAAGCAAACCGATAAAACAACTACCGGTACCGGCATCGGATTGGCTTTGTCGCGTTCGTTGGCCGAATTGCATAATGGCACTCTTGTGCTGGAAGAAAGTGATGAAGTCAATCGTTTCCATTTGACACTTCCAATGTCGGAAGCAAAAGCCGATTCTCAAGAACTGCCGGAAACACATGATGCAAAAACGAATGGCAGTAAGGCAGCGAAAGAGAAAACTACGGAATCGGACTATACTGTTTTGCTTGTGGAAGATGATGTGGAATTGCTCGGTTTCGTAACGAAATGCTTATCGCCAATTTACAACATTCTGACTGCCGAAAATGGTCTTCAGGCTTTAGAAGTACTTTCGGGAAATACAGTACATCTTATTGTGACAGATGTGATGATGCCTGAAATGAGTGGGTTTGAATTTACACGTAAAGTGAAATCGGATGTCAACTTCAGCCATATTCCGGTGATTTTGCTGACTGCTAAAACCAATGTTCAATCTAAAGTTCAGGGATTTGAAACGGGCGCAGATGCTTACATCGAAAAGCCCTTTTCAATCGAAGTGCTGATGGCTCAAGTTGCCAATCTGTTACAAAGTCGTGAAAAATTGCGGGAAACGTTTCTTAAACATCCTTTTATAGGCGTAAGTACGGTGGCGATAACAAAGTCAGATGAAGAGTTTATCCAAAAATTGCACGGAATTGTTCAGGCAAATCTTGGCAATTCCGATTTTAATGTGGAAGACATTTCGGATGAGTTTAATATGAGTCGGGCAAGTTTCTATCGCAAAATAAAAGGCATTCTCGATTTGACGCCCAACGAATATATTCGCGTTGAACGGCTGAAAAAAGCGGCTCAATTGTTAAAGGAAAACAATTTCAAAGTAAACGAAATTTGTTACATGGTCGGTTTTAACTCTCCTTCTTACTTTTCGAAATGTTTCCAGCAGCAATTTGGTGTGCTTCCGAAGGATTTTATTTAAAAAAGTCGATTAATAGACAAAAGTGATATGTTTTGAGATATTTGTTTCGATTTTCACATCGCAATATTCTACCTTTATGCATCGAATGGTGTGAACATTCACCTTGTTTTTTGCAAAACGAGTTTACAGTTTAAATTATATACTGATGGATAAAAGTTGCGATGCCCATATCATGAGAAAATTTTTTTCGATGTTTCGACAAGCGTTGCTTTGTTTCGTTGCTTTTGTTGCAGCCGCAGATATCGGAGCACAAAATGTGCCCTGTCAAAAAGTACCGCTTGCCGATCCATTTATTTTGCTTTATCGGGGCATGTATTATGCTTATGGAACACATGCCGCTGACGGCATCGAGGTTTATACTTCGAAAGATTTGAAAAGTTGGGACAAATCGGAAAATCTTGCGTTGCACAAAAACGATTCTTTCGGCGAAAAATGGTTTTGGGCACCCGAAGTATATCTTGTAAACGGGAAATTCTACATGTATTATTCTACCGATGAACATATTTGCGTAGCAACTTCCGAATCGCCGCTTGGGCCATTTCGGCAAACCGTTCGGAAACCAATGTTGGAGGAGGAAAAAGCCATTGACAATTCTCTCTTTATCGATGATGACGGAAAAGTGTATTTGTTTTTTGTCCGCTTTAACGATGGAAATAATGTTTGGGTAGCTGAACTGGAGAACGATTTGATGACGCTGAAAAGAGAAACAATGCATCCATGCATTCATGTATCTCAATCGTGGGAAGAGGTTTGGCCAAGGGTAAACGAAGGCCCGTTTGTCATCAAACACAACGGTGTTTATTACATGACCTATTCTGCAAACAGTTACGAAAGTCCTTTTTATGGAGTGGGGTGTGCAACAGCTACCCATATTATGGGCGACTGGCATAAATATCTTGATAATCCTTTGTTGCAAAATCCTGACGGATTGCAAGGGGTGGGGCATAGTGCCATTTTTCGCGATAAAAAGAAAAATCTCCGAATTGTTTTTCATGCGCATCACAGTGCATCGAGTATTCATCCTCGTGAAATGTATATCGGTAGCGTCCGTTTCAGCAAATTGAATGGCGTTGAAAGAATGTTTATCGAAAAGGATGATTTTACCCCTTGTTTGAATATAAAATAACAAACATCATAATAATCAAGAATATGAAGAGATTCTTTTTCACACTCATGACATTAGTCATTGTTTTTTTCGGAATTATTTCCTGCAATCAAGGCAGCAAAAACGTACCTGATGAGGAAACTCAAGCACGTGAAGTATGGTCTGCCGAACAAGCCCAACAGTGGTACAAGCAATGGGGATGGTTGCGCGGAGCCGATTTTATTCCGAGCACTGCCATCAACCAGCTTGAAATGTGGCAAGCCGAAACGTTTGATCCTGAGACGATTGATCGCGAGCTTGGTTATGCAGAAAGTATTGGATATAATTCGATGCGCGTTTATCTGCATCACCTCGCATGGCAAATTGACACGGCCGGATTTAAAAACCGGATGAAAGAATATTTGAATATCGCCGATCAGCACGGCATTTCTACCTTGTTTGTATTTTTCGACGATTGTTGGAACCCGACTTATAAGGCGGGTAAGCAACCCGATCCGAAACCGGGTATTCACAACTCCGGCTGGGTGCGCGATCCGGGTGATTCTATTTTTATCAATCCGGCTATGATTGGTTCGCTCGAAAAATACGTGAAAGATATTCTTCGTACATTTTCCAACGATTCCCGCATTGTGCTTTGGGATGTTTACAACGAACCCGGCAATTCCGGTTACGGAAATAAAAGTTTGCCTTTGCTCGAAAAGGTCTTCGAATGGGGACGCGAAATCAATCCATCACAACCCCTTTCGGCCGGCATTTGGAATTGGGATTTAAAGGAACTTTGCGATTATCAGATCAAAAATTCCGACGTCATCACGTATCACAATTATGGCGATTCGATCGACCATAAATGGTATATTGATACGCTTCGCTCGCTTACTCAAAAACCACTGATATGCACCGAGTACATGGCACGTACGCGCAACAGCCTATTTAAGGACATTATGCCAATACTCAAACGCGAAAATATCGGGGCCTACAATTGGGGGTTGGTTGCAGGCAAAACCAATACCATCTATGCTTGGGATACTCCAATGCCCGATGGTTCGGAACCAAAAATCTGGTTCCACGATATTTTCAGAAAGGACGGGACCCCATATAATGAGGAGGAAATTAAGCTCATTAAGAGTTTGACCGGAAAAGATTAACTGAAAAAATTCAAGATTTATGAACATCATATTTTTATATTCATGAGAAGAATAAGCTTTTTATCTTTCGCACTGGTTGTTTCTTTAATTGTATCAGCGCAATGGAACCTTGCCGGCGACAAAATCAAAACGAAATGGGCGTCGCAAATCGATGTAAACAATGTGTTGCCCGAGTATCCGCGTCCTATCATGGAAAGATCGGAATGGCAAAATCTTAATGGCTTGTGGAATTATGCCGTTCGTCCTGTAGGAAAACAGACACCCACTTCTTTTGATGGGCAAATCCTTGTTCCTTTTGCCATTGAGTCGAGTTTATCGGGAGTGCAAAAAAAGGTGGGTAAAGAGAATGAACTTTGGTATGTACGCGAATTTTCAGTCCCCGCAAAATGGAAAAATAATGCAATATTGCTACATTTCGGTGCCGTGGATTGGAAAACGGAAGTTTGGGTTAACGATATTCTCGTCGGAACACACACCGGCGGATATACTCCATTCACGTTCGACATTACACCTGCTTTGAAGAGCGGACAAAACAAGCTCACAGTAAAGGTTTGGGATCCGACCAATGATGGATATCAACCTCGTGGTAAGCAGGTAAACAAACCTGAAGGAATTTGGTACACTTCGGTTACAGGAATTTGGCAGACTGTTTGGTTGGAACCTGTTCCAAAACAGTATATCGAAAACCTTCGTATAACGCCCGACATCGACAAAAATACATTGACGGTGAATGCGCTCACCAATAGTGAACGTAATAATCAGAAATTGGTGGTGAAAGTGATGGACGGTTCACGTCAGGTTGCCATTGGGCAATCAATCAATAACCTTCCGGTGGAAATTGCAATGCCCGAAAACGTAAAATTGTGGTCGCCTGACGATCCATTTCTGTATGATCTGGAAATTACGCTGTTCGATGGCACAACCCCTGTTGACAAGGTAAAAAGCTATGCAGCCATGCGCAAATATTCCACTAAACGCGATAGCAGAGGAATTGTGCGTTTGCAGCTTAACAATAAAGATCTTTTCCAATTTGGTCCGCTGGATCAGGGTTGGTGGCCTGACGGACTTTACACTGCTCCTACCGATGAAGCGTTGATGTATGATATTCAGAAGACCAAAGATTTCGGATTCAACATGATTCGCAAGCATGTGAAAGTTGAGCCGGCACGCTGGTACACGCATTGCGATCGGCTGGGTATGATTGTTTGGCAAGATATGCCGAGTGGAGATAGAGGCCCGCAATGGCAGAATAAAAAATATTTCGATGGAGTCGAAATTCTTCGTTCGCCTGAGTCGGAAGCCAATTATCGGAAGGAATGGAAAGAAATCATCGATTATCTTTACTCCAATCCCTCAGTAGGGGTGTGGGTTCCCTTTAACGAGGCATGGGGACAATTTAAAACCAAAGAAATCGTAGAATGGACCAAACAGTACGACCCTTCCCGTCTGGTAAATCCCGCCAGCGGCGGGAATCATTATCCCGTGGGTGACATCCTCGATTTGCACAATTATCCTCAACCCGATTTGTATCTTTATGATGCGCAACGTTCCACGGTTTTAGGTGAATATGGCGGTATAGGTCTTGCACTCAAGGATCATTTGTGGGAACCGAATCGGAATTGGGGATATGTTCAGTTTGACAATTCCAAAGATGTTACAGATGAATACGTTAAATTTGCCGAAATGCTGAAGCCTCTGATTCTTCATGGATTTTCTGCAGCGGTTTACACGCAGACTACCGATGTGGAAGTTGAAGTCAATGGATTGATGACATACGATCGGGCAGTAGTCAAAATGGATGAACCTCGCATAAGAAAAGTGAATCAGGAAATATGTCGTATTTTAGACAAATAGTATGTTGTTTCATCGTCCTCTTTCTTTTTTCGTGTGCCGGAGAAAACCCGATTTCGGCCCAAACTAAGAATTTGTCCATTGCTTGGCAGCAACATTCGCTCGTATGCATTGCCGAAGAAGGTGGTTATCCACGAATGAAAAGACTGGGTGATGGTTCGTTGCTTGTAGCCTACGAAAATCGTAAGGGCGATGTTTTGATCAAAAAAAGTATCGATGGAGGAGTCACCTGGAGCAATCCGGTGATTGCCTTCACCGGCTTCGACGTTATTGATAACGAAAATGGAAGAAGTGCACGAATAAATATTGCTAATCCTGAAATTATCCAATTGCCCAATAACGATATTTTAATAGCTTGTAATTTTCGCCCGAATAAAGATGAGGTCTATCCTTTCTCTATTGCCATAAAGCGAAGTAGAGATAACGGAAAAACCTGGGGTGAGGAGCAAATTGTATATCGGGCTGCACCTCGATTCATTGACGGTTGTTGGGAACCGTCTTTTCTGCTTTTGCCCGATGGCAGAATACAACTCTATTTTGCCAATGAAAATCCTTATCAGCAAAGCAACGAGCAAGAAATTTCCATGATCGAATCCGGCGATAATGGGTTGACATGGTCATCTGAAATTACCACTGTTTCATTTCGTGCCGGCTTTCGAGATGGAATGCCGGTGCCCGCTACGGATGGTAAGGATATTTATGTTGCTATTGAAGATAATGGGAATGAGCAATTTAAGCCTTTTATTGTAAAAAATTCGATTAAAGATAATTGGAAAGAGCCTGTGTTCGCTCATTCCTCTAATCGTTATTCTCCATTGAAAGTGCCACTTCCTTCATCGGTTTATGCCGGAGCTCCTTATTTAATTCGTACGAGTGAAGGAATTTATGTGCTGTCATTCCAAACGACCGAGAACCGAACTTACAATTGGGAACTTTCTACGATGGAAGTTGCTATTAGTGACAAACCTTCAGATTTTATTTCTCCATCGCAACCTTTTTCTGTACCCCTAAATAAAGAAGCAAAATGGAATTCGTTGTGCGATTTGGGAAATCGAGAAATTGCTGCTGTTTCTTCAACGAATTTCAGATCGGACAAAATCGGTATTTGGATGATTAAAGGTAAAATTGTGAAGAATGAAAATTGATAAAAAGTGAAGGAAAATCAAAACAAAAGTCCGATATTTGTGAAATGAATTTAATAACGTGTAATAAATTGACTCCAAATGAACAACAAAATCTTTTTATCAATTGTAATCTTGATCGGTCTATCTGTAAACTTATTTTCTCAAGGGCACGATAAAGAGATTTTTGAGGATGAATACATCAAAAATCAATTAGTCAAGGTTACAAATTGGCAATTTCAACACCCGAAACACGATCCTCGTGATTGGACGAATGCTGCGTTTTATGCCGGTGCGTTTGCGGCATGGCAAACAACCCATAATCAAAGTATTTATGACGCATTGATAAACATTGGAAATTCCGTAGATTGGCAACCTTACAAACGCTGGTATCATGCTGATGATATAGCCGTGTGTCAAACTTATATCGATTTATATCGTATCGAGAAAAAGCCTGAAATGCTTCAACCCACGCTCGATACTATCCGGTTGTATACCACTCGTCCTTATCCTACGAGTGGAGAAATTGACGTTATCAAATATTGGTGGTGCGATGCACTTTTCATGGCTCCTCCTTCACTTGTGAAATTAGGAATAACGACAGGAGACCAACGTTTTCTCGAAGCCAATGATACCTATTACAAGGAATGTTACGATTTGCTTTTCGACAAGGAGGAACATCTCTTTGCCCGTGATTTGAATTATGTTCTCAAGCCGGATGGGTCGGGATTGAAAGAAGCTAACGGACAAAAAATATTCTGGTCGCGTGGAAATGGTTGGGTAATGGGCGGATTGGTGCGTGTTTTGCAAGAGTTGCCACATAATTATAAAAATCGACCCTTTTACGAAAATTTATTTAGGAAAATGGCGTCACGCATTGCATCGCTTCAGCAGTCGGATGGTTTGTGGCGTGCAAGTCTGCTCGATCCGGCATCTTATCCGGGTGGCGAAGTGAGTGGATCGGGATTTTTTTGCTATGCGTTTGCCTGGGGCATCAACAACGGATTGCTTGATCCTAAAATTTATCTTCCCGTCGTCAGAAAGGCATGGATTGGTTTAAACGAATGTGTTAACGAAGAAGGTCGTGTCGGTTGGGTGCAACCGATTGGAGCCGATCCTCGCAAAAATTTTGATGCCGATAGTTGGGAAGTTTATGGAACCGGAGCGTTTTTGCTCGCAGGTAGTGAAGTTGTCAAATTAAAAAATAAAAAATGATTCAATTCATCAATAACATATTGTTTTCGAGTATTTTTTGTCTGTCGGCATGCAATCCTTCGCAAAATGGAGTTGAAGCCAATCCCGAAGCTACTTATCGTAATCCTGTGATCAATCGCAGTATGCCCGATCCTACGGTAATAAAGGCAGATGATGGATATTTTTATCTATATGCTACAGAAGATATTCGCAATATGCCGATATATCGTTCGCAAGATTTGGTTTTCTGGCAGTTTATCGGAACTGTTTTCACCGACCAATCCCGTCCAACTTTTGAGCCAAATGGCGGGTTGTGGGCTCCCGATATCAATTTGATCAATGGCAAATATGTGTTGTATTATTCTATGTCGGTGTGGGGTGGCGAACAAACATGCGGCATCGGCGTTGCGACTGCCGATAATCCAGACGGGCCGTTTACCGATCATGGCAAACTTTTTCGCAGCAACGAAATTGGTGTGCAAAACTCCATTGATCCCTGTTTTGTGGAAGACAACGGAAAGAAATATCTTTTTTGGGGAAGTTTTCGTGGAATTTATGCGATTGAACTTTCGGATGATGGTTTGTCGTTAAAGCCGGGAGCGGAAAAAATTCAGGTTGCCGGTACAGCTTATGAAGGAACTTATATTCACAAACGTAATGGCTATTATTATTTGTTTGCTTCGGTCGGTACATGTTGCGAAGGTCTGAACAGTACATATACAACCGTCGTAGGTCGTTCGAAAAATCTGTTCGGTCCATATCTTGATAAGCAGAACAATTCGATGAAGGATAATCATCATGAGGTACTTATTCGCAAAAATGCTAAATTTGTAGGCACGGGGCATAATTCGGAAATCGTACAGGATGCAGAAGGACAAGACTGGATGTTTTATCATGCTGTTTCGGTAGATAATCCACAGGGACGCGTATTGATGCTCGATCGTATTCGCTGGGATAACGATTGGCCTCTCGTATTGGGATCGACGCCTTCGCTCGAAGCCGAAAGGCCGGTATTTTAAGTTGCTTTGATTTTAAAATTCATATTTAATCATTAAAAAAGGAAACAATGAAAATCAAAAATCTGATTTGGATGTTGGCAATTATTGCCATTGTTGGTGGTTGTGCCAACAAGCAGAAAAAGGTCGTAGAAGAGGAAATGACTCTTTCGGGTTTGAAGAAAAGCAATTTTCAGGCCATTATCAATGGCGACTCCACAAACCTGTATGTGTTGAAAAATGCTAATGGAATGGAGGTATGTATAACCAATTTTGGAGGACGTATCGTTTCGGTGATGGTCCCCGATAAAGATGGGGAAATGAAGGATGTGGTGCTCGGATTCGATTCCATTCTGGGATATACATCCGTAGATAACAATTTTGGAGCTACTATCGGTCGATATGGCAATCGTATCGCAAACGGGAAGATTACCGTTGCCGGTGTTGAATATCAGTTGCCAAAAAACAATTATGGGCATACACTGCACGGTGGCCCGAATGGCTTCGATAAAAAAGTATTCAAAGCCAATCAGCCTGACAGTCAGACAGTAGTGTTGACTTGCGTATCTCCCGACGGTGAAGCGGGTTTTCCGGGAAATCTAAACGTGAAGGTTACGATGAAACTTACCCAAGATAATGCTATCGACATTAGTTACGAAGTCGAAACCGACAAAGAAACCGTGGTAAATCTTACCAATCACTCTTATTTTAATCTGAGCGGCGATCCCAACAATACAATCCTCAACGAATTGTTAACTATCAACGCCGATGCTTATACGCCTATCGATTCTACGTTTATGACAACGGGAAAGATAGAAAAAGTCGATGGAACACCAATGGATTTCAGAACGCCTACGCCGATCGGTGCACGCATAAACGACGATTTCGAACAGCTGAAAAATGGCAAAGGATATGACCACAATTGGGTACTGAATACCAACGGTGACATTTCGCAAGTTGCAGCTACAGTATATGATCAGACGACCGGAATCCGTCTTGACGTATTTACTACCGAACCCGGATTGCAGGTTTATACCGGGAATTTTCTCGATGGTACCATCACCGGAAAGAAGGGAGTTACCTACATGAAGCACTCTGCTATATGTCTGGAATCACAGAAATATCCGGATTCTCCCAACAAACCCGAGTGGCCATCGCCATATTTGAAGCCCGGCGAGAAGTATTCCAGTCGGTGTATCTACAAATTTTCGGTACAGTAGCGATCAATTTGACATTTAAAAAATCAAAGTCCAAATCAACTTTATTCCTTTGAAAGTTGATTTGGACTTTTCTTAAAGAAATACTTCCGAATAAAATTGAGACAGCTTATAGCTTTCCAATAAAATTATGGATTAGACGATACATTCTGTTCCGGAAGGCTGGTCTTATCTATCTTGAATTCGATTGGAAGTAAACATTTTACATTCACCTTTTGGCCTCCATTCTCTCCGGGATTCCACTTTGGCATCGTGCTAAGCACTCTTACCGCTTCGCGATTAAGAGCTTCGTTTTCGCCTTCGATAACTTCTATATTGTGAATATTACCATCACGGTCGACAATAAATGCACACACAACTCTCCCTTCTATTCCGCGTTGATATTCAGGATCGGGATATTTGATTTGATTTGACAAGTAAGTGCTTAGTTTTTTCTCCCCTCCGGGAAATTGTGGCATTTTATCAACAATGGCTAAAACTTCCTCGTCGACGGCGAGTGTCGGATTCGATTTTGCCACCGGCTTTGCAGCAATACTTTTGGATTGTTTGGCATTTTTGTTCAAACGGAAATACATAGGCACATAGCCTGTTGAACGTACATTCTCACCATTCAATTTGGCAGGTCGCCAGGGTGGCATCATTTGTAAAATACGCAATGCTTCCGCATCCAGTGCGGGATCGGCGTGATGGATGCACTCAAAATTGGTCAATGTTCCGTCTTTTTCCACCACAAACGTGTACACGACTAATCCTTCGATATTTTTTTCGGATGCTTCTTTGGGATAGACGAGCGCAGATGCGATAAATTTTTTCATCTGATCGCTTCCGCCTGTAAATATTGCCGGGATATCCGGATCTTCCACTATTTTATCGCCGGCCGGAGGCGTTTTTTTCTTTTGAGGAGAAGTTTCCGACAAATAAAAAGTATTTTCATAATAAAGCTTTTTATTTTCTGTAGCCATTGAATGGTCGAAAGAAGCAAATAATGCAAAAACACTTAAAGCAAATGTGACCTTGTGAATAATCATCGAACTTGGATTTTGAAAATATATTGTTTGTTTTGTGCACAAATTTAAGTCATAATTTTCGATTTTCCATTGTATGGCAAAGGCTTTTCTATTGGCTATTAAACGATCTTAACACGATTGTCTGATAATTTCTATAAGCAAAAGAGAAAATACGATTAAGAATTTTACATCATTTAATAGTCGATATTGCAATTAACAATTTGGATGTTACGGTTTTTTAGTCAAAAAAGTGTACCTTTGTGCCCTCAAAAGAGTTTACATGCAAGATATTCGTAATATTGCCATTATCGCACACGTCGATCATGGCAAAACCACGCTGGTGGATAAGATGCTGATGGCCGGCCACCTTTTTCGAGACAACCAACCTACCGAAGACCTCATTCTCGACAACAACGATTTGGAACGCGAACGCGGTATCACTATTCTCTCTAAAAATGTCTCCATCCAATACAAAAATACTAAAATAAACATCATCGACACTCCGGGACATGCCGATTTTGGCGGAGAAGTTGAACGAGTTTTAAACATGGCCGATGGTTGTTTATTATTGGTGGATGCTTTTGAGGGGCCAATGCCACAAACGAGGTTCGTATTGCAAAAGGCGATTGAAATCGGTTTGAAACCGATTTTGGTAGTAAATAAGGTCGATAAACCGAATTGCCGTCCGGAGGAAGTTCAAGAAGAAGTTTTCGATTTGATGTACAGTCTCAATGCTTCAGAAGACCAACTCGATTTTCATACCATCTACGGATCAGCCAAACAGGGTTGGATGTCTGATGATTGGAATAAACCTTCGGATAGCATTCAGCCGTTGCTCGATGCAATTCTTAAATACATTCCTGCGCCGAAACGACTTGAGGGCACACCTCAAATGCTTATCACTTCATTGGACTATTCGAATTATGTGGGGAGAATTGCTGTTGGGCGAGTTCATCGGGGCACTTTGGAGTCGGGAAAAGATTATGCACTTTGCAAACGTGACGGCAGTATTGTAAAAACGCGCATTAAGGAGTTGGATGTGTTTGAGGGTCTTGGTAGAACAAAAGTGGAGAAAGTTTCTTCAGGCGATATTTGTGCCCTCATAGGTATCGAATCGTTCGATATTGGCGATACAATCACCGATTTGGAAAATCCGGAACCACTCGATCCGATTGCTATTGACGAACCGACCATGTCGATGCTTTTTACCATCAACAATTCTCCGTTTTATGGACAAGATGGCAAATACGTTACTTCTCGCCATATTTATGAACGTTTGTTGCGCGAATTAGACAAAAATCTTGCTATGCGGCTTGAAGAAACCGATAGTTCCGATTCATGGATCGTATACGGTCGTGGTGTTTTGCACTTATCGATATTGATCGAAACGATGCGTCGAGAAGGCTACGAATTGCAAGTAGGGCAACCGAAAGTAATTATTAAACAAATTGATGGGGAGGATTATGAACCTGTTGAACAACTTACCATAAATGTTCCTGAAGAATATGCGAGCAAAATAATCGATGTCATTACGCGTCGAAAAGGCGAAATGACATCCATGGAAAATAAAGGCGATCGCATGCATATCGAATTCATTATTCCTTCACGCGGAATAATCGGGCTCAACAACATTGTTCTTACTCTTTCGGCGGGTGAGGCCATCATGGCTCATCGTTTTCTCGAATTTCAACCTTGGAAAGGGCCGATCGAAAAAAGACTAAACGGGTCGATTATTGCCGGCGAATCGGGCAATGCCTATGCTTATGCGTTAGACAAATTGCAGGATAGGGGACGATTTTTTATCGAACCTCAAACCGAAGTTTACGCCGGACAGGTAGTTGGCGAGCATAGTAAAGAGGGCGATTTGGTGGTGAATGTAACCAAATCGAAGAAACTTACAAATATGCGTGCTTCGGGTTCCGACGATAAAGTTCAGCTTCCCCCTCCGGTAATTTTTAGTCTCGAGGAAGCTCTTGAATATATCAAGGAAGATGAATATGTGGAAGTAACGCCTAAAGCAATGCGCATTCGAAAAATCATTCTCGATGAAACAGAACGAAAACGCTTAGCGAAAAAAGGATAATTTATCCATTTTTGTTTTGCATTGAAAGATAAAACGGCGGAGCAGGGCTAACGAAGCTTCGCCGTTTTATTTTTTGATAAGGGCAATAAATTCTTCGCGTGTTTTCTGTTCCTTGAAAACGCCTGTAAAATCGGAGGTGGTAGTAATTGAATTTTGTTTTTCGACCCCACGCATTTGCATACACATGTGTTGAGCTTCGATCACGACCATCACGCCCAGTGGATTCAGTGTGTTCTGGATGCACTCTTTGATTTGTGTAGTCAGTCGTTCTTGCACTTGCAATCGTCGGGCAAAGACGTCTACCACGCGTGCAATTTTGCTCAGGCCCGTAACATATCCATTGGGAATATAGGCCACGTGTGCTTTACCGAAAAATGGCAGCATGTGGTGTTCGCATAGCGAAAAAAGATCGATATCTTTCACAATTACCATTTGACGATAATTTTCTTTGAAGAGGGCTGATTTTAAAATTTCTTCCGGATTTTGGTGATAACCTTTAGTTAGGTAGAGTAAAGCTTTTGCAACGCGGTCGGGAGTTTTAATCAACCCTTCGCGGTTAGCATCTTCCCCAATCATTGGGATTATTTCGCTAATAAAGTGGGAAATAGCCTCTTTTTTTTCTTCGGCAGTTTCTTCGAAAGACATGAATTGTCGTTTTTATAGAGATAGTGTTATTGAACCTGATCGACCGGAATTTTTACTTCGTCGGTTACGATGTACATTTCTTTGCCAAAAGATGGAAATGCCTTGCGGAGTTCATCCAGAACTTGTTCCGCTTCTTCTCGTGTTTTAAAATTGCCCACACGCAGCCGCCAAAAAGGAGAATCGAATAAAACTACCGTTTCCAGCTCAGGAAATGTCTGTTGAATTAATGTTTGTTTGCGGTAAGCTTCGTTTTTGGATGTGCGCTGATTATTGCCGGCAAATGCCTGAATCTTATAACCTCTCATCTTGACATAGGCTGTCGATCCATCTGTGCTTACATACACCGGTCGCGACGGCGTAATGTTTCGTCCCACAATGCCCTTGATAGCTTCGTCTTGATAAATAACCACATGTCCCTGTCCGGGATAACTAGTGTTTAACTCATCCACGATGCTTTTTGTCGGCTGCTGTGCGGACACTGTTAAAATGAAAAAACCGAAAAGAAAGACAGAGATATATTTTTTCATTTTTTTTGGTGAGATTTTGGTGCAAAGATAGGGATTTACCACGGATTATTAATTCGATCCGTGGTAAAAAACTCAAATCAATCAGAATGCTTCAATTATCGGCATGAATTTATCCACGCTTAGCGAAGCGCCACCGATCAGTCCACCATCAACGTCCGGGTTGGCAAAAAGCTCTTTGGCGTTGGATGCATTTGCGCTTCCTCCGTACAGGATGGATGTATTATCTGCAACCTCGTCGCCATATTTTTCGGCAATCGTTTTGCGAATGAATGCATGCATTTCTTGAGCCTGTTCGGGAGTTGCTGTTTTGCCCGTTCCGATAGCCCACACCGGTTCGTATGCGAGTATCAATTTCGAAAAGTCTTCGCTTGACAAGTCAAACAGGGATTCTTGAAGTTGTGATTTTACAATTTCGAAATGTTTCTCGGCTTCGCGTTCTGCCAAAACTTCCCCGATGCAGAAAATAGGTGTTAATCCGTTTGCAAGTGCGAGGATCACTTTTTGTTTCAAAATTTCCGGAGTCTCGTGATAGTAAGCTCGGCGTTCGCTGTGTCCCAAAATCACGTATTTTGCGCCCGTTGAAGCCACCATTTCAGCAGAAACTTCACCTGTATAGGCACCGGATGCCTTGTCGGCACAGTTTTGGGCAGCCACTCCGATTTTGTGGGTATCGATTGCCTCTACTACTTTGGCAAGATGGATGAAAGGAGTGCCGATGATGACATCACAATTTACCGTTTTTCCTTTTAATGTTGCATCCAATTCTTTTGCTAGTGTTAATCCTTCTTGCAGGTTTTTGTTCATCTTCCAGTTACCTGCCACAATGTTTTTTCTCATAAACTTGAAAATTTTAAAAATGTAACGATGTTTCTTATTTAATTTTCTTAAGTATTCCAAACGGAACAAATAGCAGGATTGCCAAAAGTGTGATAACGCGAATGTTTTTATTCTTCACATTACCAATTTCTCCCAATTTTGATTGGGAAAGCGGCATATCCAGTTGTTTCTCGGATGGAATAGAGTTACTGTCCCATTTATTGATGATTGTCCCGTGTTTGAGCAAAATTAATCCCGGATTTGTACGAATGATAGTTTTAAGCATTCTTTCGTCGGCATTGCAAAAAGTGAACCCGCTTTGTACGCGTTTTTCCCAATTTCCGATTTCGTCGGGTGTGGATGCTGTCAACAGATAAAATGGATAACCGTAGATATCGGCATACTTGTTAACCGCTTTTAGTCGATTCAGCGATCCCTCATTCAATTCATTGAGGTTGTACGAAATAGCAAGAAACAGGTATCGGTCGTCCTCTAAAATGCTGTCCGTTATGTCGTTTAATTCTATATATGTTCGCATGTCATTATCATATTGCAGCCGGAGAATCGAGAAATCTTCAATTTCAGGCTGTTCGCCACTTTTGATGAGCCTTGATCTCATTTCTACAAATGTCCATGTACTGTCATTCCACGGGTAGTTTTGCTCGGTAAACTCACGTTGTTCTCCGTTTTTTTCATACACGAAGGTATTTTCATATACATCTGTTTTCTGAGGATCGATGTACATTTTCTCGGCTATGTTTGATCCTGTTTTATAGGGTCGGAAATCAATGACAGGATCGTTGAAGGTGTTGTAAATCCCCAAAAGAATACCAAACGTCACCGTATAAGAAGCTGCAAAAAATGTGTTTTTTTTCGATTTGAAATAACGGCTCAGCCGGTTTGAATAAAGCGACAAAAAAATTACGCAAATCGAGAGAATAATGTTTTTGTAAAAAGTGGTCCAATTGTCTATCACAATGGCATCGCCAAAACATCCGCAATCTTTTACCGGATTTTTTAGTGCGACCCATAATGTGAGAGGGGTCATCACCAACATAAACGCGAGCAAGAGGCGAGTAGTATATTTTCTGTAAATTCCGAGCAGCAGAAAAACGCCCAAAGTGAGTTCGAGTGTCGAAAGTATTATGGCAAAAGGCAGGGCAATTGGAAATAGTTCCGGCATGCCTAACGAAATCAAATAATCTTGCAGTTTATATTCGAATCCTCTTGGATCGATTAGTTTTACAAACCCTGAGAAAATAAATGTAATCGCAACTATCCATCGCGACAACTCAACGGCTATCTTAATGAATATTCCCGATTTTTTCATACTTGAGGTTCCTCAAAATGCAGTTTGATCAATCCGAAAAGTGCGTAGTTGATAATGTCTTTATAATTAGCATCGATTCCTTCCGAAACAAGTGTTTCGCCTTTATGACTTTCGATTTCCTTTATTCGAAGAATTTTCACCAAAATCAAATCCGTATAAGAAGTGATGCGCATCGACCGCCAAGCTTCGTCGTAGTCGTGATTTTTGGCATACATCAACTCTTTGGTTTCTGCAATGTGTTTGTCATATAGTTGCATTGCTTCCTCACATGAGATATCCGAACAGTCCGAAAATCCTTTTTCGAGTTGAATAAGTCCGATGATTCCGTAGTTGACAATTCCAATAAATTCCGAATATATTCCTTCCTGAATTTTGCTTTCTGTTTTGGTTTCGAGCGAGCGAATGCGTTTCGCTTTGATGAAAATCTGGTCGGTTACTGTTTCGGGACGCATTGCGCGCCATGAAGGCCCGTAGTCTTGCAATTTTTTTTGAAACACATTGCGACAAATCGCAATTACTTCGTCGAACTGTTTATTGGTGTAGCTCATATTGTCGGAATTGAAATTCTCCAATTGTCTTACAAAAGTATAAAAAAAAGAAATAGGTACGAGGGTTGCCGGTACCTATTCCGAAATATATTGTGGGTATTTATTGATGTAAGAAACTTAAGAAACTCGCAAAGATTTTCCGATACGCAATTTGGTTCTTGTAGTGATATTATTTAGGCTACATAATTTTTTGATCGAAACCCCATATTTTTTTGAAATGCCGGAAAGTGTGTCTCCATTTTTAATTCGATGGTATTTAACGTCTCCCGAGACATATTTATTAGTTTGGGATGAGGATTCTTTGTAACTTGCGGCAATCGCTCTGTTTACAGCTGATGAACTTCGTGAAGTCTTTTGATAACTTGCATTTGTTACAAGGTATTGATCTTTGTGGCAAACCTTATTTTCGAAATCAACGATAAAATTTGGATTGATCGGGCGCCCCAGAAAGCGTGTCTCAAAATGCAGATGTGATCCCGTTGAACGGCCGGTATTTCCCGCAAGACCTATCGGCTGTCCCGAACGAACGGCTTGATTCTCCGAAACTAAAAATTTTGACAGATGTCCGTAAACGGTTTCTAATCCATTGGTGTGGCGAATTACCAAATAGTATCCATATCCGCGTCTTTCATAGTCTTTCACCCTGACTTTCCCGTCGAAAGCTGCATAAATCGTATCTCCGGTGCGGGCTTTCAGATCTACGCCATAATGATAGCGTCTTGACCCTCTACGTCCGAAATTAGAAGTCATGTAGCCTGTGGCGGGCATCGTGAAATTTGACAAATCGACGATGAAAGAATCCGGAGCATTGATTGTAGATCCATAAATATTTACGTGACTGTTTGCCCATACACCTCCATAGATATCATCCGCAGGAATTCCACTCATATCCCATGTCTCTCGTTCCGATTCAGCCTCCCTAATAGCCGATAAATCCATTTTCAGCTTCAATCCATCTGCAAAGAGATTCGATTGGGCATCGTTCACTTTTGAACTGTGTACCTGCTTATAAATTAGATCGTTTCGGGTGTTTTTTTCTTTTTGTGGTGTTTGAGAAAAAGCTGTCAAACTAAAAAATGTAAAGGCAATCGGTATCCATGCCTTTGCTTTTTGTGCTACTTTGATATTTTTCATATTCTCTTTCTCTGTATTTCTTTTTCTTATATGATGCATTTCATTTTTTTTGCTTTGATCAATATTCGTCGTTTGCATAAATATTAGGAAGTAACTGTTGAGGATATTCGAATATTTCATCTTCGCTAAAAAATCTTTTGATTTCAATATCTGCATTTTCTATAGAGTCGGACGCATGAACTATGTTTTCCTGAACGCTCACGCTATAATCCCCTCTTATTGTTCCCGGCAGAGCTTCTCTTCCATTTGTAACTCCTGCCATTTTTCTTACAACTTCAACTGCTCCAACTCCTTTTACAACCATTAGAATAACCGGACTGGTTTGCATGGAATTTTTTATTCGTGAAAAAAATGGCTTGTTTTTTAAATGTTCATAATGATTTTCCAAAATTTCATCGCTCAATTCTACCATTTTCATCCCAACAATTTGCAACCCTTTTTTTTCGAAGCGCGAAATAATTTCTCCTGCAATTCCACGCTGAATGGCCGATGGCTTAAGTATCACTAATGTCTTTTGCATCGAATATTAAAAGGGCATTGATCGCTTCTATGACCGATCAAATAATTATTTTTTTCCTTAATTGATTACCAAAGTAAAGTTTTTCTTTTTTTTTGACCAAATATATTCAGTTGAAATTCCTATCAAAAAGTCTGACAATTTTTTAAAAAAATGAAATATAGGATCTTAAACTACATACTATCAATTTATTGCAGAATGATATGTTTTACAACATATTTGCTTGTTTTTAGGGGTTTTATATGGATTTTAACGATAAATTAAGAATTTGTGTGTTTCTCAAATCAAAGGGTTTTAAAAAGTAATCATTTGTGAGTTTTTTTATCTGTTTTGTATATTTCTGGTAGTATTGAAATGAAATGTGTATCGAAATTTCTCCGCACAGATTATTCATTGTGATTATATATTTGAAATTGATATATATTTCTTATAATAAATTGAATATAAGATGTTTGATAACATTTGCTGATTGCTTCGTTTTTTATGTTTTTATTTTTTCACACTATATCTCCAGATGTTAAACGGATTTTACAGATACTTTTATGTATATTTGTAGCCAAATATCCCGCGAATGGGCTTAATGTCAATTTACTTTCAACTCAATGACAAGGTTTAAACTAATCAACAACATTATCGGATGGATGATGTTTGCGGTCGCAGCAATCGTTTATCTGATGACTATCGAACCCACTGCAAGTTTTTGGGATTGTCCCGAGTTTATCGTTTCGGCTTATAAGCTCGAAATTGGCCATCCGCCCGGTGCTCCTTTTTTTATGTTAGTTGGTAATCTTTTCACGCAGTTGACTTCCGATCCGACACAAGTTGCAAAGATGGTTAATGCCTCATCGGCTTTGCTGAGTGCTTTCACTATTCTGTTTCTCTTTTGGTCGATTACCCATCTCACTCGAAAACTTGTGCAAACAGATGATAAAAAAGATCTTTCTATCGGTCAGACAATCGTTATCATTGGATCAGGTGTTGTGGGAGCATTGGTTTATACATTCTCCGATACGTTTTGGTTTTCTGCTGTCGAGGCAGAAGTTTATGCCTTTTCATCCATGCTCACGGCTTTGGTTTTCTGGTTGATTTTGAAATGGGAAGAAAATGCCGAACATCCTCATTCAGACAAGTGGATTATCCTGATTGCTTATGTCATGGGTCTTTCGATTGGTGTGCACTTACTTAATTTGTTATGTATTCCGGCCATTGTGTTGATTTATTACTACAAGAAAAATGAGAAAGCTACATGGAAAGGAGGCCTCGTGTCCTTACTTATTTCATTCGGTTTGATTTTGGTGCTCATGTATGGGATTATTCCGGGTTTTACAAAAGTTGGCGGATGGTTCGAACTGTTTTTTGTCAATTCTGTGGGATTGCCCTACAATAGTGGCTTGTTTATTTTTGTAGCTCTTCTGTTTGGGTCGATTCTCTGGTCTATTTTCGAAACCCTGTCTTCAAAGCCGAATGAAAAACGTGCAAAATTTGCATTTCTATTAAGTCTTGCTTTTTCGGGGATTCTTTTCATGGGTAACAGTGTTTGGTTGTGGGTTATTTTGATTGGCATTGCGTTGTATTTTCTTTTTTCTTCCGGGCATTTGAATATGAAATTGGTTAATCTGATCTCCTCATCGCTATTGGTTATCTGGATCGGATTCTCGGCTTATGCCGTTATTCCAATCCGATCGAGCGCCAATCCACCAATGGATGAGAATTCGCCTGAAGACGTATTTTCATTAGCCGGATATCTCAATCGCGAACAATATGGAGAAACGCCCTTAATCTATGGACATACCTACGCTTCGGAAGTGCTGCGCGATGCTGAAGGAAACGCCGTTGTGAGTAAAAGAGTAAAGAGATATGGGAGAGTTATCAAAAATTCGCCCGATGAAAAAGATCGGTATGTTGTTGTAGGAACGTCGCCTTCCTATAAATATACCAACGAAATGCTTTTCCCTCGAATGCACTCAACTCCGGATGGGCCAAATTTTCAGAATCACATAGTGGGTTATCAACAATGGGGAGGTGTAGAAAATCAGAATATCAAACCGTCTGTTCTTCAGAATATTCAATTTTTCTTCAACTACCAACTCAATTATATGTATTTCCGATATTTCATGTGGAATTTCGCCGGACGTCAAAACGATTTACAGGGTGATGGCGGAATAACAAAAGGAAATTGGATATCGGGAATACCTTTTATTGATCAGCATGTTCTCGGATTGGGGCCACAAGACAATATTGCGCCTGACATTGCAGACAACAAAGGCCGGAATGTTTATTTCATGCTCCCATTCATTCTTGGTTTGATTGGAATTTTTTATCAACTTTCGTTGAAAAAAAATGGCTTCAAGAGTTTTTCCATCGTTTTCATGCTGTTTTTCATGACAGGCATTGCTATCGTGCTGTATCTCAATCAAACTCCTTTTGAGCCGCGTGAACGTGATTATGCTTATGCCGGATCTTTTTATGCGTTTTCGATATGGGTAGGAATGGGAGTCGCAGGCATTAGTTTGTTTTTGAGAAAATACCTAAAAAATACCGTTGCTGCAGCGTCAATTGCAACTTTAGCCTCCATTATGGTTCCTTTGCAAATGGCTGCTCAAAATTGGGACGATCATGATCGTTCGGGACGATATATGGCTCGAGATGCCGGAATGAATTATTTGAACAGTGTTGGTCCAAACGGGATTATCTTTTGCAACGGTGATAACGACACTTTTCCGTTGTGGTATTTACATGAGGTCGAAGGATTTAGAACCGATACGCGCGCATGCAATATGAGTTATCTTCAAACTGAATGGTATGTGGATCAGATGGTTAGACAGGCTTATGAATCCCAACCGCTTCCGATTCGGTGGCCTCGTGCTCGATATGCGAGCGATAAGGGCTCGCATGCTTACGTATTGACGAGAAAAGGAATCGAGCAAATACTTCAACAAAACAATATACCTCAACCATCATACGGAATGTATTATGATCAGAATGCTTTTCGTGATACCATTTCCTTAAAACAGACGATGGAAAATCTGAGAACAGGAAATAATGCTACGCCCAAAAATCCTTTTCCTGCTCTCGATAATGAGCCGATCATTCCGGGTAATCTGTTGTATCTCGATGTGGATACTTCCAAAGTGGATTGGAAAAAGCTCAATTCGAAACCTAAATCAAGAATGATTGTCAATCTGGGTAATTCGTCGGTTGTCTATCGACATCAGCTCATGCTTCTCGAAATGCTTACAAACATAAATGACGACAACTGGGAAAGACCTGTTTATTTCGCAGCAACTGTCGATCGAGGATTATATGCGCCTGTGGAGAATAATCTCATCGTTGAAGGAATTACTTATCGTGTAACTCCCGGCGAGCCTTTGTCGAAGGGGGTAAATACCGAAATAGCATACGATAATATGATGAATAAATTTCGCTGGGGTGGAGTTGATAAAGATCCGAACATTTATTTAGATGTTACTTCAAGAAATATGATTTATACTTTTCGAATGTATTTCTCGCAACTTATCGCCGCTCTAATCGAAGAGGGTAAGAACGATATGGCGCTCGCTGCTTTGGATAAGTGTATTGCCGTGATGCCCGATCAGGTTGCTCCTTTCCGCACAGAAGGGTTGATTTTTGCCAGAAATTATTTGCAATTGGGCGAAAAGGAAAAAGGTACGGATTTGATCGTCTCCATACTTGATAGAATAAATAAAAATCTTTCGTGGTACGATCGTCTTTCTCCGGTTCAAATTGCAAATTCGTGGATCGACATATCCAGGAACAACCTTGATCCTTTGTTGATGATAGCCGATATTTATCAAGTGTTTGATCAACAAAAATACATCACGCTTGTGGATGATTTACTGAAGCGTGCACAATTTTATTATGGAACCGGTGTTTATCCGCTCGGTGATGATATTCTGAAAGAGCTAACCAACAGTTCTTTCCGTTGCTATTATGGCTCATCTAATGATACTGTTAGCAGACACGTGGCAGAACAAACAATGCAAAAAACGCTGAAAATGATGCAGCAGTATAATCCCAAATTGTTCGAACAATACGGGAAACTTCAATAATCTTAGATTTTCTTTTTAAAGAGATGTATGGACATATTTCGTACATCTCTTTTTTTGATTTTTGTAAAAAATATTTGCTTATGCTTATCGAACAGCCACCTAAGCTATACAGATTTCTCTTTCATAATGCTATTTGGAGAAAAACTATCGACGGACAAAAAACCGTTTATCTTACGTTTGATGATGGTCCTATTCCTGAAATAACCCCTTGGGTATTAGATCTTCTCCATTCTTATAATATCAAAGCTACTTTTTTTTGTGTGGGAGACAATGTTCGAAAATATCCCGAAGTTTACCAAGATATTTTGAGAAGAGGACATCGTGTAGGGAATCATACATTCAACCATGTTCAGGGATGGAAGTTTCGAACCGGCACATTCTTGGCCAACGTTCAGAAAGCCTCCGAACTCATTCAATCGAATTTGGTGCGTCCGCCTCATGGGCACATGCGTTTGCCCCAAAACGGAGCTTTGATGTGTTCGGGTTATCAGGTAGTGATGTGGGATGTTGTTACGCGCGACTACAACAAAAAACTCACTCCGGAGCATGTTCTCGACAATGTAAAAAATTATGTAAGAGATGGTTCTGTTATCGTTTTTCACGATTCGCTTAAAGCCGAAAGGAATTTGAAATATGCATTACCGCGAGCTATCGATTGGTTGTTGAGCCAGAGATACTGCTTTGAAACACTACCTTAAAATCTTTTTATTAATTAAATTGAATGTAAATATTTACGCGCCATTATTTCATCCTTAAAAAATTCGATATCCTATAGGTTAGGTAATCTTGAAGCTTATTATAGAATCTTCAACCAGGACTGAATTTTCTATTGGAATTAAAAAATATTAAAAAATAAAATTATTTAGTATTATGTATTGCAAAGTACAATGTTTTCCATACATTTGTGCCGGTAATAAATATTCCGATTGGGAAACGTATTCAAATTTGAAATTTAATCTTTCGGATCAACCCAATTGGGTTATTAATTTGTTTGAAGAATGATTGATTTAAAGCAACTTCACAAATCGTATTATACAGAAGCCATTTCGCTTCACGTCCTTAAGGGAATCAATTTGCATATCGACGCCGGTGAATATGTTTCAGTGATGGGAGCATCAGGATCGGGCAAATCTACCTTGCTGAATATTTTAGGCATTTTGGATACCTACGATTCAGGAGAATATTACCTGGATGGCACATTAATGAAAAACCTCAGTGAAAAGCAGGCTGCGCACTATCGCAACGAAATGATCGGGTTTGTTTTTCAGTCGTTTAATCTTATCGGCTTCAAAAATGCATTGGAAAACGTTGCACTTCCACTTTATTATAAAAATGTCAGTCGGAAAAAGCGCAACATCATTGCCATGGAGCTTCTGGAAAAAATGGGATTGAAGGATTGGGCTTATCACATGCCGAGCGAACTTTCGGGAGGACAAAAGCAACGTGTTGCCATTGCACGCGCAATGATTTCGAATCCCCGCATCATTCTTGCCGATGAGCCAACCGGCGCTCTCGACAGCCAAACTACAGTGGAAGTGATGGATGTGCTCACTAATCTCAACAAACAGGGCATCACCACCATCATTGTAACGCACGAAAAGGCGGTTGCCGATGCAACCAACCGTATAATCCATTTAAAAGATGGAATGATCGAATATGAAACCCGTAAAGAAAACGGCGTGCACAATGCGTACATCCACGCAGTTCAAAACATATAGATAAATACCTACCGGAGATGAACGACCATCTGCAGGAAATATTCAGTACACTAAAGAAAAACAAATTGCGTACCACCCTTACCGGATTATCGGTTTCATGGGGCATTTTCATACTCATAGTGCTTTTGGGTGCCGGCAACGGATTGAAAAACGGGGTGATGTCCAATTTCAGTTCGCGAGCGGTTAACCGCATCAGTTTATGGTCGGGCACTACATCCATTCCCTACAACGGATTGAAGTCGGGAAGAAATCTGCATTTCATGGAGAAAGAGATTTCCACTATCCACCATGAGGTAACGCAAAGCGATTTGATTACTGCCCGATCGGACAAAAGTCAAACCATCTCCTACGGGTCGGAATACGGCACATATCAGGTAAGAGGCGTGATGCCGGCATACTCCGAAATCGAAAAACTGGTCATTCAACAAGGCGACGGACGTTTTATTAATCAATTGGATATAAACCAAACAAACAAAGTGATCGTCCTCGACCGAAAAATCGTGGAAGTGCTCTTCAAAGGTAAACCGGCATTGGGGCAATACGTGAAAGTAGGTCAGTTGATGTTTAAAGTAATCGGCATCAATTCGAAAAAAGAACAGTGGGGTGGGTCCAACGCTTACATCCCTTTTTCAACTTCGCAGGTGATTTTCAATCCCGATAAAAAATTCAATCAAATCATGTTCACTGTCAACGGACTCGAAACAAAAGCAGCCAACGAACGCTTCGACGAAGCGTTGCGCAGTCTCATGGGGCGCAGCCTCAGTTTCGATCCCCAAGACAAACAAGCTCTTTGGGTTGATAATTCGCAAGCCGATTACATCGAAACCATGAAAATTTTCGGCGGCATCACCATTTTTGTGTCGATCATCGGAATTTTTACGCTTATTGCAGGTATCGTGGGCGTGAGCAACATCATGTTGGTAACGGTGAAAGAACGAACCCGGGAAATCGGCATCCGTAAAGCCATTGGTGCTCCTCCTTCGTCTATCCTCAAATCGATTATTCTCGAATCGATCATCATTACAGCCATTTTTGGCTACGTTGGGTTGATGTTTGGTATCGGCGTTACCGAATTGGTGAATTTTCTGATGGAACAGGCTGCAGCCGCAAATGCCTCGTCGGATAGCATGCAGATGTCGGTTTTCAAAAACCCTACGGTGGATATCGGATATGCCGTTTTCGCCACCGTCGTCCTCATTATTGCCGGTGTTCTTGCCGGATATTTGCCTGCCCGAAAAGCAGTGAAAGTGCATCCCATTGAAGCCATGAGAGAAGAATAGGCAAATACGACATAACAATGAAATCATCAAAAGACAACCATAGCGATTCCCTTTCCGGCTTGTTCAAAGATATCGGGAAAATCTTCGATTTGGATCATTGGCAGGAAATTTGGATCACCATCACCCACAACAAATCACGAAGTACACTTACAGCCTTTGGCGTGTTTTGGGGAATGTTCATGCTCGTTGCTATGGTGGGTGCGGGCAATGCACTCGACAAGGGGATATCGTCGCAGATCGAAGGATTTGCCACCAATTCCTGCTTTTTTTGGTCGAATTCCACAACAGAACCCTATCGGGGATTTCGCAAAGGACGCAATTGGAACATGACGAACAGCGATATTCCCATCATTCGGCAACGGGTAAAGGAGCTGCAGTATATCTCACCCGTGCTTTTCAGCGGGGGTGGCGGAAGCGAAAAAAATGTAGTAAGAGGCGAAAGAAACGGTGCTTATCTGGTAAAGGGTTGCTATCCCGAGTACGATTTAATCGAAAAGAGCAACATGATTTACGGCCGCTATGTGAATGATATCGATATTGCCGAAAAACGGAAAGTCTGCGTAATCGGCGAACGAATTTACGAAGTTCTTTTTCAATCGGGAGAAGATCCCGTAGGCAAACAAATTCGCGTTAACGGCATCTATTTTCAGGTAATCGGGGTGGCTCGCAGTACATCGGGGGTCAGCATCGGCGGACAAACAGCCGAAACGGTTGTACTTCCGTTCAGTACAATGCAACAGGCGTTTAATCAGGGAAACATCATTCACTTTGTTGCGGCCACAGCCAATCACGGAACGCCCGTTAAAATCGTACAGGATCAAATTACCGATATTTTAAAGCAGCAACATCAAATTTCGCCCGACGACAAGGAAGCTGTTGGCGGCATGAACATCGAAGAGCAATTCAACATGTTCAATTATTTGGGCATCGGCATTGCTTCGCTCATTTGGATCGTGGGGTTGGGGACACTGTTTGCCGGTGCTATCGGCGTCAGCAACATCATGCTGGTGACGGTTCGCGAACGCACCCGGGAGATCGGCATACGACGAGCATTGGGAGCTACTCCTCACGCCATCATCGGACAAATTATGAGCGAAAGCATTGTGCTCACCGTTGTTGCCGGAATACTCGGCATTGTGGTTGGGGTAGGCATTCTTGCCGCTACAGGCATCGTGCTGAGTCAGGGCGATCAGTTTTTCAAAGATCCTCAAATATCTTTCGGGATGGCCGTCGGTTCGTTGATGATTTTGATTGTGATCGGCACACTTGCAGGTATGATTCCTGCTCAACGAGCCATGATGATCAAGCCCATCGAAGCGATCAGGGAAGAATAATTATCGTTACATTATCGTAAAAAAACAATAACTAAACAAGATTCAGATGAAAAAAGTATTGAAAATAGCAGGATTATCCCTGTTGGGACTTTTGGTGATACTCACTTTCGTGTTTCTTTGGCAGAAATCGCGTCCCAAAGTGGTTGTTTATAATATTGAAACAGTAACGAAGGGGAACATCGAGAAACGTACGGTAGCCACAGGGAAGGTGGAACCTCGCAACGAAATTCTCATCAAACCGCAAATGTCGGGTATCATTTCCGAAGTATATAAGCAAGCCGGGGAAACGGTTCAGGCAGGCGACATCATTGCCAAGATACAGGTTGTTCCCGATATGGTGAATCTGAGCAGTGCCGAATCGCGCCTGTCACGCGCCGAGATTGCCTTAGATCAAAGTCGCCGCAATTACGAACGCGACAGCAAGTTATACGAAAACAAAGTGATTTCGAAGGAAGAATTCGAAAAAGTGGCGCTTCAATACAAAAACGACCAGGAAGAACTGCGTGCCGCATCCGATAATTTGAGTCTTGTCCGCACGGGAATTACCGCAAGTTCAGCCAAATACAGCAACACCCTCGTTCGTTCCACCGTTTCGGGAACCATTCTCGATATCCCGGTCAAGGTGGGCAATTCCGTCATCCAATCCAACAATTTCAACGATGGCACAACAGTGGCTTCGGTTGCCAACCTGAACGATATGCTCTTTGTCGGCAAAATAGACGAAACCGAAGTCGGCAAATTGCACGAAGGCATACCTATGCAAATTACCATCGGAGCCATCCAAAATCGCGAAATACCTGCGACGTTGGAATATGTTTCCCCGAAAGGAACAGAAGAAAGCGGAGCTATTTTGTTCGAGATGAAAGCCGCCATGAAATTGCCGACGGATGTCTTTATTCGCGCCGGATACAGCGCCAACGCCGAAATCATTCTCGACAAAAGGAACGATGTGCTGATGATACCCGAAAGTTCGCTCGAATTTAGTGGGGATTCGGCTTTCGTTTACCTTGTCAAGAGCGAAAAGCCCCAGACTTTCGAACGCAAACTCGTCAAAATCGGTCTTTCTGACGGAATTCACATCGAGGTGCAGAACGGATTGCAATTGAACGATAAAATTCGGGGAACAGAAGTTATCGACAAAAAGAAAAAGTCGTAATTACATGTCAGAACGTTGCATGTTAAGATAAACAACACGTCACAATCGATTAAAAATCTCCACATGAAATATTCATTTCTCATTCTTTCGTTTTGCCTTGCAAGTGTCGTCTCGGCGCAACAGCAACTCACACTCGAACAATGTATTGCCATTGCATTGGAAAATAATCGCAACGTCAAGCAACAGGAGTTAAACAAGCAAAACCGTGAAATCGCTTACAATCAGGCGCGCGCCGATCTTTTACCTAACCTGAATGCTTCGGCAGGCCAAAACTTTGTGTTTGGGCGTTCCATCGGATTAGACAACACTTATCAAAACACCAATTCGTCGCAAACCTCCTTCAGCATCGGAAGCGATATCACACTCTTCGACGGGCTGCGCATGAAGCATAACATTGATGCTCGAAGAGCCGATGTGAACGCATCGCAAGCCGATTTGGATAAAATTCGTGACGATATTGTCATCAGCGTTTCCACCGCTTTCCTTCAAGTTTTGCTTAATAAGGAACTGTTGCAGATTTCGGAGGATCAGATCGAACTGACCAATGCCAATATCGCTCAGCGAAGCGAATTGATAAAAAACGGCAAAATGGCCGAAGGCGAAATTTACGAACTCGAAGCACAGAAAGCAAAAGAAGAACTCAATCGTGTACAGGCCGAAAGCAATCTGAAGTTAGCCTTGCTTGATTTGGCACAAATTATGGAGATAGAAAATGTTTCGGATTTGGACATTACTGCACCTCCTGCCGAAAAACTGATCGGTGAAAGTATTTTGCTTTCGTCGGATGTGGTATATCAAAATGCACTCATCAATCGGCCCGAAATAAGCGGTGCCAATTTCCGATTGGAAAGTGCGCAAAAAGAAGTATTGATGTCCAAAGCTCAACTGTATCCCACGCTCTCCTTTGGTGCAAATGTGGGTACAGGTTATTATCACATGAGCAATCGGACAAACGATTCGTTCAGTTCGCAAATGCGAAACAATATGAGCAATTCTGTAGGCTTTAGCTTGCGAATACCCATTTTCAACCGTTTTCAGGTGCGTAATAGCATTCGCACTGCACAAATTGCAGTCGAAAATAATCGCTTGGAAATGGATAAAACAAAACTCGATTTGCGTAAACGTATCGAACAGGCATACTACAATGCACTCGGAGCGAATAGCCGTTGGGAAGCAGCCAAAAAATCGGAAATTGCCGGCAGGGAAGCCTATCGGTTTGCCGAACAGAAGTTTGAATCGGGGCGAGCCAATTCCTATGAACTGTTTCAGGCGAAAAATAATCTCACACAAGTATTGGGTGAAATGGCTCAAGCCAAATACGAATATGCTTTTCGCCTTAAAATTTTGGAATTGTTAAAAGATTGATATCTTGTAACTATTTCTTAAATGGATACGTCTTATTTTAAATCACACAAAAATATTATTCGAAGTATGAAAACAAGAATATTGATGTTCGCTTCTTTCATTTCAATTTGCATTATTGCCACAAGTTGCGCGCTGAATGCGCAACAACGCATCACGTCGAAGACCTTTAATGTGTCTGCATTCGAAGCTGTCGAATCAAACTCGGTAGCGAATATCCATTTCTTTCAGGGACCTACTACAAGTTTGAGAGCTGAAGGGAACAAGGACTTGATAGATCGTTTGAACGTGAATGTGGAAAAAGGAAAATTGATTATCGAAATGCAAAAAAATACATTCAAAAATAATAATCTGAAAAATAAGAAGCTGGATATTTATATTTCATCACCTACTCTGAATTTGATTGAAATGGAAGGAGTAGGGAATTTTTTGTTAGAGAAAGCTTTCAACTCGCCTAAACTTGAAATTGTTTCTGATGGAGTAGGTAATCTGAAAGCTCAAAATCTGAATTGCGGGCAAATATTAATTCGTTCGCATGGCGTGGGAAATATCGAGCTTGCAGGGAAAGCCAATAACATGACCATTTCATCAAATGGAGTAGGAAACATCAAAGCCGAAAAACTCGTTGCACAACATGCAAGTGTAAATTCGAGCGGGGTAGGCAATGTTACATTCAATTGCTCCGAATCAATGGATGTAGAATTGAGTGGAGTTGGTAATGCAATTTATTACGGAAACCCGAAAGTTAAAAACATGAATAAGGAGGGCGTCGGCAAAATCAAACCGGGTAAATAATTTTGAATACTCTTTTTTAGGATTAAACATAATTAAATTAATGGCGGAGGCTTGTGAAAGTTTCCGCTTATTTGTTTTGTAACATTCCGATATCGCGCAACCAGTCAATTGCTCTATACGGCCATTCGTTTACCAGATGCCCTGTGTTTCGTAAACCGTATCCATGACCACCCGTGGTGTATAGGTGCAACGATGCAGGAACTTTTGCCTCTTTCAATGCATAATAATAGAATATGCTGCTGTTCAATAATTTCGAATCATCTTCAGTTTGAACAAGAAAAGTCGGAGGCGTTTCGGAAGTTATTTTCAGTTCGGAGGCAACCGTAAAATTTGTTCCATCAAGATATGCCGGATAGATGAGCAGGCAAAAATCGGGACGCAAGCTTTCGTTGTCGGCACTATCCACAGCCGGATAAGTTCTTTCTTTGTATGCAGTGCTTGCCATTGCCGAAAGATGAGCGCCTGCCGAAAAACCGATCACTCCGATTTTGTTCGGATCGATATTCCAATCTTTGGCATGATAACGCGTGTAAGCGATGGCACGTTGCAAATCTTGCAAAGGTGCAACATGTTTTTCCAATCCTTCACGACGAGGAACTCGATATTTCAACAGCACACAATTCACGCCGAAACTGTTGAAATGTTTGCAAATTTCGCTTCCTTCGAGGTTGTAAGCCAGAATATTGTATCCTCCGCCCGGGCTTACAATAATGGTTGTTCCCGAATTGTTGTCAACCGGTGCCGGATAAAATGTCAGTGTAGGCTCGCTCACATTACTGATTCTTAACACAGGACAACCTCCCACTTTAGGTCCACTCCAGTCATCGACCTGTTTCATTTTTTTCGTTTCACCCGGAGCTCCATTAGGAAACAACAGAATCGGTTTTTCTTGTGCCATTACAACCATAGAAAATAAACTAATGAAGATGAATGCATATTTTTTCATAACCCATTGATTATAATTTTAGTTTTGATGCAAAAGTAGAAAAAACTTCCGTTTTATTTGTAAAACATCATTACCTTTGTTTTCTAAAATTAGATGACGATTGCAAATGAATGCGAACCAATATCTTCTCGGTATGACGCTTGCCGAAATTACTTCCGCTGTGTGTGAACTCGAATTGCCTAAATTTACCGCTAAACAAATTGCAGATTGGATTTATGTCAAGCGAGTGAAAAGTATCGACGAAATGACAAATATTTCCATTCGAAATCGCGATGTTCTCAAAAAGCATTTCGAAGTTGGCCGAAAAGAACCTCAAAATTTGCAAACATCGGTGGACGGAACCAAAAAAATGCTTTTCGAAACCATGACCGGCCAATTCATCGAATCGGTTACTATTCCGGAAGACGATCGACTAACGCTTTGCGTTTCGTCGCAAGTCGGATGCAAAATGAACTGCAGTTTTTGCATGACAGGACGAATGGGCTTCAATGGAAATCTCACTGCCAACGAGATATTGAATCAGGTATATTCGGTTCCCGATTCTGAAGCTTTGTCTAATATTGTGTTTATGGGAATGGGAGAGCCGCTCGACAATTACGAAAACGTGATGAAAGCAATCGAAATTCTGACTGCCGATTATGCGTTGGCTTGGAGCCCGAAGCGGATCACACTTTCCACCATAGGTGTGTTGCCCAAATTGAAGCTTTTTCTGGACGAAAGTAAGTGCCATTTGGCTGTAAGTTTACACAGTCCTTTGTCAGTGCAGCGACAGTCGTTGATGCCTATCGAAAAAAAATATGCTTCGAAGGAAATTGTCGAACTGCTTCGAAATTACGATTGGAGTCATCAGCGCCGGCTTTCATTCGAATACATCATGTTTGCCGGAATCAACGATTCGCTCGTGTATGCGCGCGAACTTACCCGTCTTCTCGCAGGGTTGGATTGTCGCATCAATCTCATACGTTTTCATGCAATTCCCGATAGCGAATATCGTCCCGCAGATGATGAAACAATGATTGCATTTCGCGATTTTCTCACTGCAAAAGGCTTCATCAGCACCATTCGCGCTTCGCGCGGCGAAGATATTTCTGCTGCTTGTGGCATGCTTTCCACTCAGTCAAAAAAAGCAGTCTAATGATTGACCAATCCGTAAATTATCATAAATATGGATTGAAGATATTCATTTCGCGCAAATTGCATTATTTTTGTTGTATGGTTGATGAGATAATTTATGTCTAACGCCTAAAACATTTATATTATGAAACATCTTGCTTTATCTGTCACACTTCTTTTGGCCATTGTCGTTGGTTTTTCGTCGTGCAACAATGGCAGCGGTATATTATCTGCCTCTTCGACGGCTAACGAAGTGCTTGTAGTGATGGATGATCAGTCGTGGAAAGAAGGCCTTGCAGGAAGAGCTCTTTTCGACGTGCTCAATTCACCTGTATTAGGGTTGCCTCAAACCGAACCGAATTTCAGGATTATGCAGATTGCACCCGAAAACTTTACAACTACGTTCAGAACGATGCGAAATATCGTGATTCCCGAAATTTCGAATATTTACTCTACGCCTAAGCTTAGTGCGGAGATCGACAAACATGCTTACGGACAGGTAATCCTGACTATCAAAGCGCCAGATACCACCTCATTTGTGAACTATGTGACCGAAAATTCAGCCAGTATCGTCGATTATTTAGTAACAAAAGAACTGGAACGTACTGCCGAATGGCTCAAGAAAGATGCATACACTCCCCAAACGCAAATCAGGCAAATGTTCGGAATATCGATCAGTTATCCGAAGGGATTGCCACACGTTACAACAAAAAAAGATTTTTATTGGGCTACGAACAATGCCGGTGAAAAACGGCAGGATATTGTAATCTACCAGTTCCCCTATACCACCGAAAAGGTTTTCGAAAAGGATTCGCTCATTGCAATTCGCAACAAGATTTTGGGCGAACATATCAAAGGTAGTTTTGATTCGCAAATGACTACATCGAAGGCTTATGATCCGATTTATAAAAGAATGGAGGTCGATAGTATTTTCCGCGCCGAACTTCGTGGTTTATGGGAGATGACCACTGATATGATGGGCGGACCTTTCGTTTCGCAGGCATTTGTCAATCCCTACACCAACAAAGTTATCGTTGTAGATGTTTTTGTTTATGCTCCCGAAAGCAATAAAAGAAATCTGATTCGAACGCTGGAAGCATCGTTCTACACCATTCGGATATTGAAGCCTGAAGAAATGGCTTCGGACGAAGCAGTAAAAAAGAAATAAATCTCAAGTAGTAAAAAAATGTCGGAATTACTCAAAGTTGGCATCACGCATGGAGATATCAACGGCGTCGGTTATGAAATTTTGCTCAAAACTTTCGCCGATGATCGCTTACTCGAACTTTTCAGTCCCGTGATTTATGGATCACCCAAAGTGGCATCTTATTATCGCAAAGTACTCAATTATCCACCCATTTCATTCAATTTGATACGTCGTGCCGACGAATGCGAAGAAGGTCAAATTAATATGGTAAATTGCCTGAAAGAAGAATTGAAAATCGAAATGGGTGTCCCATCCGATGTTTCAGGCGAAGCTTCTTTCGTAGCTCTCGAAGCAGCTTGCAACGATTTGGAAAATTCGAAAATAGATGTTTTGGTTACTCTCCCTATCAATAAAGATGCTATTCAGAACGAAAATTTTCATTTTCCGGGGCACACCGAATATCTGCAACAACGATTCTCCAAAAAAGGAGAAAAAGCGCTCATGATTTTGGCCAACGAAACCCTCAGAGTTGCTCTCGTAACGGCGCATATGCCTATTTCTGAGGTTTCTCGTCACATTACAAAAGAAAATATAACGGAGAAGCTCGACATTCTGGATCTGTCACTCAGACGCGATTTCAATCTCGAAAATCCTCGGATTGCCGTTTTGGGTTTGAATCCTCATGCCGGCGAAAATGGGTTGTTGGGTAAGGAAGAAAACGAGATTATTGCCCCTGCTGTCAAAGAAGCGCAGGATCGTGGCATTTTGTGTGCAGGACCTTTCCCTGCAGACGGCTTCTTCGGATCGGGGCGATATAAGGATTTCGATGCCGTTTTGGCCATGTATCATGACCAGGGATTGATACCGTTTAAAACGCTGTCAATGGCTTCAGGCGTAAACTTCACCGCCGGCCTTCCCATAGTTCGTACATCGCCCGATCATGGCACAGCCTACGATATTGCGGGGCAGGATAAGGCTTCGGACGAATCTTTTCGTCAGGCCATTTATATGGCTATCGATATTTATAAAAATCGTAAGTTATACGACGAAGCTCGTCGAAATCCTTTACACAAGATGTTCTTCGATAGGGGAAAAGACGACGAAAAACTCGATTTGACCGCAGACGAAGCGGAAGATTGAGCAAAAGCGATTTGTCTTCAAAACATTCCTCCGATTTTACGGATGATCCACAAGACTAAACTTAGAACGGCACTTAGCAAAATCATCGTGGTAATGGGAAAGTAAAACCGGAAATTTTCTCTTTCGATGCGGATGTCTCCGGGTAATCGACCCAAGAATGACAATTTATCGCCAAAAAATAGGAGAATTATTCCGACAATAAGGATAATAATTCCGATTGTTATTAAAATTTTTCCGGATTGTTGCATAGTTGATCAAAGAAAACAAAGACGTGGCCATCCCGACCACGTCTTCCGTTTATATTGAATTGCATCAATTGTTTTCGGGACGAAGTTTGCGAACTACAGCACCCGTTTGCCACATTTCGCTTTCGCGGAGAGCTTTCAGCTCTTCTTCGAGCTTTTCGCGATAATCGGGCTGAGAATTGCTGTCGATCGATCGTTGAGCTTCATTTCCATTGGCTACCTCCCTATATAGTTTTTCGAAAACGGGTTTGGTTGCGTCGTGAAAAGGTCCCATCCAATCCAAAGCGCCACGCTGTGCGGTGGTTGAACAATTGGCATACATCCAGTCCATTCCTTTTTCGGCGAACAAGGGCATCAGCGATTGAGTCAGCTCTTCAACCGTTTCGTTGAATGCTTCCGAAGGTGAGTGCCCGTTTTCGCGCAATGTTTCGTATTGAGCGAGTAACAATCCCTGAATAGCGCCCATAAGTGTACCGCGTTCCCCGGTTAAGTCGGAATATACTTCGCGCTGAAAAGTAGTTTCGAACAGATATCCTGAGCCAATTCCGATGCCAAGTGCAATTACCCGATCGAAAGCTCTTCCGGTGGCATCCTGATAAATAGCGTAACTCGAATTCAGTCCGCGTCCTTCGAGAAACATCCGACGAAGGCTTGTGCCCGAACCTTTTGGAGCAACCAAAATCACGTCAACGTCGGCCGGAGGAACAATGCCGGTACGATCGTTGTAGGTGATGCCGAATCCGTGCGAAAAATAAAGCGCTTTACCTGCAGTCAGATGTTTTTTTACTGTTGGCCATACTTGTATTTGTGCGGCATCCGAAAGTAGATACTGAATGATGGTGCCTCGTTGGCATGCTTCCTCAATTTCGAATAAAGTTTCGCCCGGCACCCATCCGTCGGCTACAGCTTTGTCCCAAGTTTTGCCTCCTTTGCGCTGCCCCACAATCACATTAAATCCGTTGTCGCGCAAGTTGAGCGATTGGCCCGGCCCTTGCACGCCATAACCGATGATCGCAATGGTCTCGTCTTTCAATACTTCTTTTGCTTTGCTTAACGGAAATTCGTCTCGGGTTACTACATTTTCTTCAACCCCTCCAAAATTCATTTTTGCCATTTTCTTAAAGTTTTTTTCCGGGAAATCTGTTCCCTATTTTATTAATAATTAAATTGTTTTATTCTTTTGTTTTGTTGTATGATTCCTTAATTCTTTCTTCGGCTTCGCTGCGTTTGGCCAACATATCGCTCAGTCGTTCGACGGGCGATTTGGTGATGGCAATTCTCCCCGAACGGACGAATTGCAATACTCCGATTTTTTCGGCCAATTCTTCGAAAAGTGCCTGCGTTTCCACGTAGTGTCCGGCTTTGAGAAATACGATGCAATCTTTTGAAATTTCCAGCACGCGAATGTTGTATTTTCTTACCAAATATTCTATCGATCCGTGCTCCAATACCTTTTCCGTGGATAATTTATACAAGGCGAGCTCCTGATGTACCAATTCGTCGTTGGTGTTGTAAAAAGCTTTCAGAATATCTACCTGCTTGTCTATTTGATTGACGAGCTTTTTTATCGATTCTTCGGTTTCCGAAAGGGCCGTGATGGTAAATTTATGAATGCCGGGAATGGCTGAAGGCGAAACGGATAGGGTTTCGATGTTGACTTGTCTTCTTGTAAAAATCGTGGTTATCTGATTGAGTACCCCTACCGCATTTTCAGAAAAAATGGTGATCGTATAGAGTGTTTTATTTTCCATAATTCTCTTTATTATTTTTATTTGTTCCGGAAAATTTTCCTACCGTTAAATCTTGTATCCGTTTCCCAGTATGATATTCGTTATATTCCCTCCTGCAGGGACCATAGGATATACCATCCCTTTTGTTTCCACCACTACTTCAAGCAGATATGCTCCTTGATGAGAGAGCATTTCGGCTATTGCATCATCCAATTCGTCACGTTGTGTGACCTTTCGGCCCTTGATTCCGTAGGCATCGGCAATTTTGACGAAATCGGGATTTTTGAGATGTGTTTCGGAATACCTTTCGTCGAAGAAAAGCTCCTGCCATTGACGAACCATACCCAGAAAATTGTTATTTAACAGGACAATTTTAATATCAATATTGTTTTCCATGATGGTTCCCAATTCCTGAATGGTCATCTGAAACCCTCCATCGCCCACGAACACGACAACCGTTCTGTCAGGTGCACCATATTTTGCTCCGATGGCTGCGGGTAGCCCAAACCCCATCGTACCCAATCCTCCCGAAGTAATCATGCTGCGCGGTTGGGTGAATTTAAAGTATCGGGTCCCCATCATCTGATGTTGTCCCACATCGGTAACGCAAATGGCTTCATTGTGAGTAGCTTCCGCCACTTTATTCACTACTTCTCCCATTTTGATTTCACCCGAATCGGGATAAAGTTCGTTTCTGATGATGTATTCAAACTCTTTATCGTACAAAGGCTTGAAACTTTCAATCCATTCGGTATGCTTTGCGGGTTTCACCAATTCGGTAACCTTTGGCAAAGTTTGTTTTACATCGCCCAACACTTTAACGTCCACTTTGACATTTTTGTTGATTTCGGCGCGGTCAATATCGAAATGAATGACTTTTGCCTGTTTGGCATACGTATTCAAATCGCCTGTTACACGGTCATCGAAACGCATTCCGATGGCGATCAATACATCGCATTCGTTGGTTTTGATGTTGGTAGCGATATTGCCATGCATACCCAGCATTCCGCAATTGAGTGGATGATCGGATGGCATGGCCGACAGACCAAGTATGGTTGAGCCAAACGGAATATCGGCTTTTTCGAGAAAAGCACGCAATTCGTTTTCTGCATTTCCCAATGTTACGCCCTGTCCCACCAGTGCAAACGGTTTTTTAGCCTGGTTGATGAGGTCGGCAGCTGCTTCTATTTGTTCGTGGTCGATTTCGGGAACCGGCTCGTAACTGCGAAGGAAAATTGTTTTTTCGTACGAAAAGTTGCATTTGCCGGTTTGAGCATCTTTTGCAATGTCCAATACCACCGGCCCGGGCCGCCCACTCGAGGCGATATAGAATGCTCTCGATACAGCCCAAGCAATATCTTCGGGCCGGCGAATCTGATAGGCCCATTTTGTGATGGGCTGAGTGATGCCGATGACATCCGCTTCCTGAAAAGCATCGGATCCAAGTAACGAAGAAGTTACCTGTCCCGAAATTACGACTAATGGTGTACTGTCCATCAACGCATCGGTGATTCCGGTAATGGCATTTGTTGCGCCCGGTCCTGATGTTACCAATGCAACGCCTACCTTTTTCGACGCGCGGGCATAACCTTCCGCTGCATGTACGGCTCCCTGTTCGTGACGAACAAGGATGTGCCTGATTCGGTCTTTGCAGTCGTATAAGGCATCGAAAACGGGCATGATGGCTCCTCCCGGATAGCCAAATATGGTGCTCACTCCTTCGGCTATCAGCGAGCGAATGAGTGCTTCACTTCCGGTGATCATTTCGTTTGTTGTATCATTCTCTTTCATTGTATGATATATGATTTTGATTGTTGACGTTTAAAAATTGATTCCGATTGAAGTTCAGTCTATGAGTCTGACTGCTCCCAAATCGGCAGAGCTGACCAGTTGTGCATAAGCTTTGAGGGCTTTTGATACTTTTCTGTCGCGCTGTGGCTTAAAGGCATTGTTGCCTTTTGCCTCTTCGGCTTTTCGACGTTCGTTTAATTCTTTGTCCGATATTTTCAGCCGGATGCTTCGATTGGGAATGTCGATTTCGATCACATCGCCTGTTTTGACCAATCCTATATTGCCACCGGCAGCAGCTTCGGGTGAGACATGCCCGATGGAAAGACCGGAGGTGCCTCCCGAGAATCGTCCGTCGGTAATCAGTGCGCAGGCTTTTCCCAGATGTCGCGATTTGATGTAGGAGGTGGGGTAGAGCATTTCCTGCATGCCGGGACCGCCTTTCGGACCTTCATAAATGATGACCACCACATCGCCGGATTGTACTGTTCCGTCAAGAATTCCTCGACATGCGTCTTCCTGGGATTGAAAAACTTTTGCCGTTCCGGCAAATTTCCAGATACTTTCGTCCACTCCCGCCGTTTTCACCACGCAGCCGTCTTGGGCGATGTTTCCTTTGAGAATGGCCAATCCGCCGTCTTTTGTGTAGGCATGAGCCACGTTGCGGATGCAACCATTTTCGCGATCGGTATCGAAATCCTTAAAACGTGCATTTTGCGAACCCATCACCAGATTAAATCGATTACCCGGCGCCGACGAATAGATGTTTTTGGCTTCTTCCGACGGATTTGCTTTTGTAATGTCATAGTGTTCGATTGCCTCGGATAAAGTCATCCCGTCAACACGGTGAACCGACGAATCGACGAGTCCTGCCTGTGCCAGTTCTTTCATGATTCCCAAAATTCCGCCGGCTCGATTGACGTCCTGAATGTGATATTTCTTGGTGTTGGGTGCTACTTTGCAAATGCAGGGAACTTTTCGCGACAAGGCATCGATATCGTCGAGTGTGAACGATACTTCGGCCTCGTGAGCAATGGCAAGCAAGTGCAGGATAGTATTTGTAGATCCACCCATTGCAATATCGAGGGTCATGGCATTGAGAAAAGCTTCTCTCGTGGCTATATTGCGAGGGAGAATGCTTTCGTCGCCGTCGAAATAATAACGATTGGCATTTTCTACAATTTGTTTGGCGGCTTTCACAAACAATTCTTTGCGATTGACGTGGGTGGCCACAATTGTTCCGTTTCCCGGCAGTGCCAAACCGATTGCTTCGGCAAGGCAATTCATCGAATTGGCGGTGAACATTCCCGAGCACGATCCGCAGGTGGGGCAAGCCAGATTTTCGAGTTGGGCGATGCGTTCGTCGCTCACGGAGTCGTCGGCCGACTCAATCATCGCATCGATCAAATCCACTTGTTCGTCTCCTATTTTGCCGGCTTCCATAGGTCCGCCCGATACGAAAACCGTCGGAATATTCAATCGCATGGCAGCCATCAGCATTCCCGGCGTTATTTTGTCGCAATTGCTGATGCAGACCATCGCGTCAGCCTTATGGGCATTGATCATATATTCTACCGAATCGGCAATCAGATCGCGTGATGGAAGCGAATACAGCATTCCGTCGTGTCCCATGGCGATGCCGTCGTCGATGGCTATCGTATTGAATTCGGCCGCAAAACAGCCCAACTTTTCAATTTCGGTTTTCACCATTTGCCCCACTTCGTGCAGATGCGTGTGCCCCGGCACGAATTGAGTAAATGAATTTACCACCGCAATGATGGGTTTGCCCATTTGTTCGCGCTTCATGCCGGCTGCTTGCCAAAGTGCACGAGCTCCCGCCATCAAACGCCCTGAAGTGGAGGTATGGCTTTTCAGCCTGTTTTCGCCGCCGTTATGGTTCGTATGTTTATTCGATTGATCATTCATATTTTTCATCTATTTTAAAAATATCTTCAGACTTTTATCGTAATTGTTCAATCTTTTATCTCAATTATTCAATCCTACAGCTCGAATATTAAATCTTCTATCACATTTGTTCAATCCTACAGCTCAAATATTAAATCTTTTATCTCAATTGTTCAATCTTCTATCTCATTTATTCAATCTTATTGCTCAAAAATTAAATCTTCTATCTCATTTGTTCAATCCTACAGCTAATTCTTGATTCTTGGATCTTGGCTGTGTTGCGTGTTCCGTCTTATTTTCTTATATAGTCCACAATCCATTTACCCACTTCGCTTGTCTTGTAAGCTTTGCCACCTTCGGCAATATCTTCGGTTACGATACCGGCCTCCATACTCGCATTCACCGCTTCGCGAATGAGTGCCCCCTCGCGCATGAGGTTGAAGCCAAGTTCGAACATCAGTGCAGCCGAAAGTATCATGGCGACGGGATTGGCTATGTTTTTTCCGGCAGCTTGCGGATACGACCCGTGAATGGGTTCGAAAAGCGATGTGTGCAGCCCGATGGATGCTGAGGGCAACAGCCCGAGCGATCCGGTGATGACCGATGCTTCGTCGGTGAGAATATCGCCGAAAAGATTTTCGGTTACAAGTACGTCGAAACTCTTAGGCCATTGAATGATGCGCATCGCAGCATTATCCACAAAAAGAAAATCGGTTTCGATGTCGGGATATTGCGGGGCGATTTCTTGTGCAATCTGACGCCACAAACGCGACGTAGCAATGACGTTTGCCTTGTCCACAACCGTAAGTTTTTTGCGACGTTGGCCCGCAAATTTATAAGCCAGATGCAGAATGCGTTCTATCTCCTCGCGAGTGTAGATGCACGTATCGTAGGCCGTGTTTCCGTCTTCGCTGCGACCTTGCGGACGGCCAAAATACATTCCGCCGGTCAGTTCCCGAATGCATATAAAATCGGCTCCTTCAACCAACTCGGCACGAAGTGGAGATTTGTGGATGAGAGACGGAAAAGTGACTACGGGACGAATATTGCCGTACAGGCCCAACTGTTTGCGCATGCGAAGCAACCCTTGTTCGGGACGAACTTTGGCATTGGGGTCGTTGTCGTATTTGGGATCACCAATGGCACCGAAAAGCACGGCATCCGATTGCATGCAAAGCTCATGCGTTTCGGGAGGATAGGGGTCGCCAACGGCATCTATGGCACAAGCCCCTACGAGGGCTTCTTCGAATTCCAATTGATGACCAAATTTTTCGCAGACTGCCTTTGTTACGTCTAAGGCCTGTTTCATGATCTCAGGCCCGATTCCGTCGCCCGGCAGGACAGCGATGTGTAAAGTCATTCGGGTATTGTGTGGTGCTTTGTTGAAATCTTGTTTCGAATTATTATCTGACATTCTTATGGGTATATTGTTAAGTTGAATTGCTTATATATCTGAAAAAGAATCAGGGCAACTGCATGTAATTGATGGTCGGAATATTTCCGCTTTCAATCATGTTCAGCATTTTCATTGTGGCCTTGATGGCTGCGGCTGTTTGGTCGGCATCCAGACCTCGTGTTTTGAAGATTTTGCCATCGAATTTCCAAGTGATGATGGTTTGCACATAGGCATTGGTCTGTCCTCCGGGAGGAATCACAACGACATAGTCGAGCAATTCGGGAGTGGGCTTCTTGAGATCCCTGTAGATTTTGAACATTGCTTTCGAAAAAGCATGATATTGTCCTTCGCCGGCAGCCGTTTGCTGATATACCTCGCCCTTGATCGATACTTTTACCGTAGCTGTGGGGCGCATTCCGTTGGTGAGCGTAAGCGAATAGTTGAGCATCTGAATATCCTGATTGTCGGTGCCGTTTTTCAGTACGTCCGAAACGATGTAGGGTAATTCGTCGGGGCTTACGAGCTCTTTTTTGTCGCCCAGTTCGATAATTCGTTCCGTGATTTTTTTCACCGATTCATCGTCCACTTCGATACCCAAGGCTTCGAGATTTTTGACGATGTTGGCTTTACCGGAGTTTTTGCCTAATGCGTATTCGCGTGAACGACCAAAACGTTCGGGCATCAAATCGTTGAAATAGAGATTTTTCTTTTTGTCGCCATCGGCATGTACACCGGCAACTTGTGTAAATACATTGTCGCCGATGATGGGTTTGTTGTTCGGAATGCGAATGCCGGAATAACTTTCCACAATTTTGCTTACGTGGTAGAGCTTGTCTTCGGCAATATTGGTTTGGAGTTTTAGTTGATCGTGGATCACCGCCACAACGCTGGTTATCGGGGCATTTCCTGCTCTTTCGCCCAAACCGTTTACCGTTACGTGAACGCCCTCGACGCCTGCTTTCACTGCTTCGAACACATTGGCAACGGCCAAATCGTAATCGTTGTGGGCATGAAAATCGAAATGCAAATCGGGATAGCGTTCGATCATAGTTTGACAAAAGATTCGCGCTTCATCCGGATTTAATATACCCAAAGTATCGGGCAACATGAATCTGTCTATCGGCTCGTGTTGCAACTCGTCCATCATGTCAAAAACGTAATGTTGCGAATCACGCATACCGTTCGACCAGTCTTCCAAATAAATGTTCACGTTCATTCCCCGATTTTTCGCATCGGCAATCACTTTTTTTATGTCGGTAACGTGTTGTTGAACCGTTTTTCGCAATTGAAACGTGCAATGTTTTTCAGACCCTTTGCATAGCAAATTTACCACTTTGCAGCCGGCATTGGTAATCCAGTCGAGCGATTCTGTTCCGTCGATAAATCCCAAAATTTCTATTCTGTCAAGATATCCATGTGATTTGGCCCATCGGGCTATTTTTTGAACCGATTTGAATTCTCCTTCCGAAACTCTTGCCGAAGCAATTTCAACGCGATCCACATTGAGTTCTTCGATGAGTAAACGGACAATACTTACCTTTTCTTCTGCTGCAAACGATACGCCCGATGTCTGTTCGCCATCGCGAAGCGTAGTGTCCATTATTTCGATTTTTCTTTTTTCCATCAGTTCGCTAAAAATTTTGTCACTTTCAATATACGAAGGGGCGTTTTTTTTCGTATGCTTCTATTTTGTCTTTGTTCGAAAGTAGGTAGTCGATATCGTCCAGTCCTTTCAGCAGACATTCTTTTTTGTATGCATTTATTTCGAAAGATTCCTGTTCGCCCGTTTCGTTGTTGCGAATGGTTTGTGCTTCGAGATTCACCGTGATGGTTGCTTTGGGATTTTTTTGAACCGATTCGAAAAGACTGTTCAGGAAATTGCTGCTTACGACTACCGGAAGAACGCCGTTGTTGAGCGCATTGTTGCGAAAAATGTCGGCGAAAAAGCTCGACACAACAACTTTGAATCCATAGCCTGCAATAGCCCAAGCTGCATGTTCGCGACTGCTGCCGCTTCCAAAATTTTTTCCGGCAACCAGTATTTCGCCACTATAGGTGGGATTATTCAGAACGAAATCCGGTTTGGGATTTCCCTCCTTGTCGTAACGCCAGTCGGCAAACAAATTGTTGCCAAATCCTTCGCGTGTGGTGGCTTTCAGGAAACGTGCAGGAATAATCTGATCTGTGTCCACATTTTCGATGGGAAGTGGAACGTATGGAGATGTGATGGTTTGAAACTTTTGCATAGTTTTTTTTATTGTTGGCCGATTAGCCGCCTTTTAAGGCATTGTTGATATTGCTCTCGGTTTATTGATTGAATAAAATGGTTTGAATATTAGTCTGTTTATTTATATTTGATGAAATTTATGGTAAGCTTATTTTCCCGGTGACTGCAGCTGCTGCGGCAACAAGCGGACCGGCCAAAATAGTTCGAGAACCCGGACCTTGGCGTCCTTCGAAATTGCGGTTCGAAGTAGAAACGGCATATTTTCCGGCAGGAATTTTGTCGTCGTTCATAGCCAGACAGGCCGAGCATCCGGGTTGACGCAGTTCAAAACCTGCTTCTTCGAGTATTTTGTCGAGGCCTTCGGCTTCGATTTGTTTGCGAACTTGCCAGCTTCCGGGCACTAACCATGCAGTTACATTGTCGGCTTTCTTTTTTCCCCTGACATAATTGGCAAAAACCCGAAAATCTTCGATACGTCCGTTTGTGCAGCTTCCAAGGAAAACATAATCGATTGGTTTTCCCAATAATTTTTCTCCGGGCTTGAATCCCATATAATTCAATGCCTTTTCGAATGTTATTTTGCCGGCCGTGTCCACACTTTCGAGTTCGGGGATCGATCCGTCAATCGGCATTCCCATTCCGGGGTTGGTGCCGTAGGTGATCATCGGTTTGATCTGAGTTGCATCGATGGTTACTTCCTTGTCGAATTTGGCGCCTTCGTCGGTTTTCAACGTTTTCCAATAAGCAATGGCTTGTTCCCATCTATCGCCTTTTGGCGCGTATTCGCGTCCTTTCAGATAGGCAAATGTGGTTTCGTCAGGAGCAACCAAACCGCCACGTGCGCCCATTTCGATACTCAGGTTGCACAATGTCATTCGGCCTTCCATCGAAAGGTTGCGAACGGCTTCGCCCGAATATTCGACGAAATAGCCGGTTGCACCGCCGGTAGTAAGTTGCGAAATCATATATAATGCCATGTCTTTAGCCCCAACGCCGTCAGCCAACTTCCCTTCGAAATTTATCCGCATGGTCTTCGGTCGTGTTTGCAGGATACACTGCGAAGCAAGCACCATTTCCACTTCACTCGTGCCGATACCGAATGCTATAGCCCCGAAAGCACCATGAGTTGAAGTGTGGCTGTCACCGCAGACAATGGTCATTCCGGGTTGTGAATATCCGTTTTCGGGCCCGATCACGTGAACGATCCCATTTTTCGGATTGTTCAATCCGTAGTAGGTAAGGCCGAAGTCTCGTGCGTTTTTGGCAAGGGTATCCACTTGAAAACGCGAAACCTCGTCTCTGATTGGTTGATCCTGATGCATTGTCGGAATATTGTGATCGGCAGTGAGTGTAGTTTGCTCGGGGCGAAACACTTTCAATCCGCGAGCACGCAATCCGGCAAATGCCTGTGGACTTGTAACTTCGTGCACCAAATGTCTGTCGATATACAATTGTGTGGGGCCGTCTTTTACTTCTGTTACTACATGAGCGTCCCAAATTTTTTCGAAAAGAGTTTTCATAATTTTTTTTATGGCTCGAGTTGTTTAACTCTTTGCTGTTTGCTTTATTTTAATGATTAAATATCTTGTCTTGAATGTGAATCGAAAATCGAAAAACGAATTTCGGCTGCTAAAAAATAATTCGTATCAATTGTCTGTGAATTTGTTTACGGCGTCAATAAATGCTTCTACCGAGGCTGCCACAATATCTGTGTTGGCCGAAAAACCGTAGTAAACCGAACCTTTGTGTTCGACTTGCATGTGCACTTTTCCCACGTCGTCGCTTCCTCGATCGATGGCCTGAATCAGAAATTCCTTGATCGTCATCTTTCGGCGGATGATGTTTTTAACTGCGCGAATGGCGGCATCAACAGGTCCGTTTCCGGTAGCCGATGCTTCGAAATGTTCTCCTGAAATATCCAATCCGATACTGGCGACATCACGAACCCCGATGCCGCAAAGCACTTGCAGATAATCGATTTTGATGCGATGGAGGCGCGATTCTTTCCCGACGAGCATCAGGATGTCATCGTCATTCACACTTTTTTTCTTGTCGGCTAATTCCAAAAATTTTTGATAAACGGAGTCCAGTTCTTCCACTCCGAGTTTTACGCCAAGCAAATTTAACCTGTTTTTCAGAGCGGCTCGTCCACTTCGTGCCGTAAGCACGATTGAATTGTCGTCAATGCCTACATCCTGTGGATTGATTATTTCGTATGTTTCAACATTTTTGAGTACGCCGTCCTGATGAATTCCCGAAGAGTGTGCAAATGCATTTCGTCCGACGATAGCCTTATTCGGTTGAACGGGCATATTCATCAAGCTTGAGACCAATCTACTCGTGGAATAAATCTCTTTGGTATTGATGTTCGTATCGAATCCCCGATCTTTATGACTTTTCAGAGCCATAACTACCTCTTCGAGTGCGGTGTTACCGGCACGTTCTCCGATGCCGTTAACGGTAACCTCTATCTGTCGTGCGCCGTTTATGATCCCCGAAATAGTATTTGCGGTTGCCATTCCCAAATCCTGATGACAGTGCGTGGAAAGAATCGCATTCTTCAAATCCACATTATCGATCAGATATTTGATTTTTGCGCCATATTCGTCGGGAAAGCAATAACCGGTAGTGTCGGGAATATTAACAACTGTTGCACCGGCATCTACAACGGCCTGAACTACCCGAGCCAGATATTCGTTCTCGGTTCGTCCGGCATCTTCGGCGTAAAATTCCACATCATCCACATATTTGCGAGCATGTTTGACGGCTTTTACTGCACGTTCGATAATTTCTTCTCTATTTGAATTGAATTTGTATTTGATGTGAGAATCCGATGTCCCAATGCCGGTGTGAATACGTTTTCGCTTGGCAAATTTAAGGGCTTCGGCGGCTACATCGATGTCTTTTTCTACGGCGCGGGTAAGAGCGCAAATAACCGGCCATGTGACGGCTTTCGAAATTTCGACAACAGAATTGAAATCGCCCGGACTCGATATGGGAAATCCCGCTTCGATAATATCAACTCCTAACAATTCCAGAGCTTTAGCTACCTGAATTTTTTCGATTGTATTGAGCTGGCATCCCGGAACTTGCTCACCGTCGCGCAGCGTTGTGTCAAATACATATATTCGCTCCATTATTTTTATATTTCGATTACGATGTTTTTATATTAAAAAACCTTTCTCACGTGGTGAGAAAGGTTATCATTAATTGCTCTTATATGATTACGTATTCGATATGCCTGTCTCACCTCCCGGAGTTGTCCAGTAGAATTAGGGAAATGACTAGAATATGAATACTATTATTGGTCATAAGTTTTTTAAGTGCTTAACCTAAATTTTGCTTACAAAGAAAAAGCAAAAAAATGAAACTGCAAAATATTTTTCAATTTTTATAGTGAAAAAATTACACTTTGTAATTTATTTAGCCCGAAAAACTCTCAAACTAATATTCCGAAATTATTTCGAATTAGCATTAAATCAAAAATTTACCTATTCGTTTGATCATAAAGAAGAATGTCGTTTCACATCCCTAAAATGGTGATTTCTACAACGTTAATTTTGTCGATCAGCCTATTCTTTATTTTGATTTATGCAATTACTATACATTTCTGACACGCGATTTCGATCCAATTTGGTCAGGGGGGCGTTCTGGTTTCCGATCTACCAACATGAAAGTGACTTATTGGCTTAATATAGAATGCGGGAAGAAAATTTTGAGAGACAAAGAAAAGAAGGGGGAGCCGGTGTCTTATTTTGACGGATTTTATTTCAATTCAAATCTAAATTCGCGTAATCCTTCGTAGGTATTGATAAAAAAACGGAAAGGGAGGGAATTTGAGGCATTGGCATTGCGCAGACTGCTTAGCGAAAACGATGCATACATGGTTTGTGGATAACCGGGAGGGTCATCGTTGCGTGAATGGCTGAAATACAAATCTACCTGCGAGGACTCAAAATCACGCAATAGTCCTATTGTATGCGGTTTGCTGTGATATTCGATTTCGATAATCAAATTCAAATAATCGCCGCCAACCCAAACACTTTGAATTTTTACCGGATCAGTGCTCCATCGTATCGGAAATCCGTTTTTTGCAATGGTTGATGTGAAAATATCGGTTACCCGATTGACTATCACGGTGTCAGCTTTGTATGGAGTATAGTCGAGAATAACTCGTTGTCCGTTAATTCCATCGTAACTTGTCGAGGTTTTAGGAATCAGAATTTTTCTATTGTCCAATGCGAACTTTATTTCCCCATTTGATTTCAATACCGTCGCAAATTCCAAAAAATAATCCTCGATGCGCTCGGGTTGTTTTTCGCAAGCCGTTACAAACACGAGAGATAATAAACCAATCAGGAGACACACACGTTTCATTTTTTTCTGAAAGGGATGGGATTATGATGAAGTTGAAATTGTTAGAAAATTCTTTAGAGTGTTGCCGTACATTTCGATGATTTTGGAGCGTAAAAACTCGATATCTTTATTCGGAACATCGATTTTCCGAATTTGATTATTGAGGTAGTTTTCGAATTTTTCAACATCATCGGACGTGTATTTATCCGCAAAAGTCGATGTTTCTGTAAGCAAATCGTATGCAACATAATTGAATGGAAAAAATGAATAATTCCGATAAATTTCTTCATCGATAATTTTGGCCACTTCATCCAGCAAAACTGCTTTTTCGTTTATTTCTTTCAAAAGGGTAATTTTTTCGTTAATTTCTTTTCCAAATCTGAAATGAACACGACCTTTCCATCCGGTAATGCCGGTAATCATGTTTTCCAGATCGTCGGCAGGCATTTTTTTGTACTGGGGGTTGTCGCGTTTCAGCTGAAACTCTTTTGCTTTGAGATAATCACAAGGATCGATTTCGTACGAAATCGAAAGAGGCAAAATGTTCAATTCGTGCAACATGTCGAGTGGATGTGCACTGTCATGTAGTGTCATCATTTTCAGCAAACTGGTTTGCGTGCGGTCGTTCGAATCTTTGGCGCGACCTTCGCGTTGTGCAATCCAAATAGATTGTTGTCTTTGACAGACGGTATGATGAATATAGTCCGATAAGTGCTTCGATGTTTCGAGCATTTGTCGGATCGAAACGCCGCGTTTGACGATAAAACTTTTGTTGAGTCGAACCAAACGGGTGATCCAGGGATAGATGAGCAAATTATCGCCGATGGCAATCTCTGTGGTGCCTAAATTTTTTTCGAAAAAAAGTATATTCAGAAATGCAGCATCCAGTACGATGTCGCGATGATTGGAGATAACGACATGGCTCTTGCCATTCGTGAAATGTTCCCAATTAAACCCAATCAATTCGGAGGTAGTTCTATGAATAAGGTTTAGAACCGTCGGATAGATGATTTTGCTTTGAAACTCGGAAATGGTTTTGCAGCCTCTCATCGCTTTGCTCAATTGCTCCCAGGTGAGAGGTTTTATGACAGGTTCTATCGCGCGCCGGAATTTGTTGTCACTTAGTAACGCTTCTATCGTCTCCTCTACTTCGCTATCGAGTAACGGGCGAATGTCGTCAAATTCTTCCGGGATTGAGTTTCCTTTTTCCATAGCGCATACTAAAGCTTATTTTTTAAGTTTATAATATTCACATTCAATAATTTCGGTCAATACTTGGGTCATCGAAAGATTTGCGGCGGCAACCTGTTGTGGGATGAAGCTGGTAGCAGTCATTCCCGGTGTCGTGTTCACTTCGAGAAGGACTGGTTCGTCATTGGAAATGATATAATCGGCGCGAATAATGCCTTTTGCGTTTACCAAATCATAGATGAGCGTTGTTTCGCGGCCAATTTTTTGCGATAACTCTTCCGAAATACGGGCCGGCGTGATTTCTTCCACTTGCCCTTTATATTTAGCATTATAGTCGAAAAATTCGTTGTGCGTAACCACTTCCGAAATTGGAAGGACGGTTGTTCCCTTATCGGTTTTGTAGCATCCGCACGTTACTTCGATTCCGCTTACGAAACTTTCGATAATAACGTCGGAAGCTTCGCCAAATGCTTCTGCAATCGCCGGGCCGATTTCTTCAATTGATTTTACTTTGTAGGTAGCAAAGCTCGATCCTCCGGCGTTCGGTTTCACAAATAAAGGTAGTCCGAGTTGCTGCACTATTTCGTCTGCGGAGTAGTCTGAGTTCTTGTGAAGGATTACCGAATCGGCAACTTTAATGCCAAAACTTTTTAGAAAATGATTGCAGGTGAATTTACTGAAAGTGACGGCTGAAGCCAGAACTCCGCAATTGGAATAAGGAATGCCGAGCATATCGAAATATCCTTGCAAAGTGCCGTCTTCGCCCGGTGTTCCGTGAATAGTGATATAAGCAAAGTCGAATTTCGTCGTCCAACCATCAGCAGTGAAACTAAAATCGTTTTTATCAATCGGGTAGATATTGCCTCGATGTTCCACTTCCCACGATTTGCGATCGATTTTTACTTTATAGGCATTATATTTGTCTTTATCGATGAAAGAATAGATGCCTTCGGCACTTTTTTCGGATACCTCTTTTTCTGACGAATAACCGCCCCAGACAATGGCTATATTTTTTTTCATTTGATAATTAGAAGATTAGAGTTTCTTTTTTAACTCACGAGCAGCAGTGTAAATACGCCATTTTTTGATTGCTTCCTGCATATCTTCGGGAATTTCGCTTTCAAAAAACATTTCCTCGCCCGTTCGCGGATGCCTGAACCCGAGAGTTTGTGCATGCAGACATTGTCGTGGACAAGCTACAAAACAGTTATAAACAAATTGTTTGTATCGCACAAAAGTAGTTCCTCTAAGGATTTCGTCACCGCCATATCGTTCGTCGTTGAAGAGCGGATGTCCGATATATTTCATGTGAACCCTGATTTGATGTGTACGTCCGGTCTCAAGACGGCATTGAACCAAAGTTACATATCCGAATCTTTCCAGCACTTTGTAGTGAGTAACGGCAGGTTTCCCCATTTCTCCGTCCGGAAAAACGCGCATCAGCATGCGGTCTCTTGGATCGCGACCAATATTGCCTTCGATGCGTCCTTCATCGTTTTCCACATTTCCCCAAACGAGTGCGACATATTGTCGTTTAGTGGTTTTGTTATAGAATTGGAGGGACAAATTTGTCTTGGCTTCAGGCGTTTTTGCTACTACTAAGAGTCCCGAAGTATCTTTGTCGATGCGATGAACAAGCCCCAATCGCGGATCGTCAATATTGATGCCATTGTCGTAGTGCAAATAATAAGCAATCGCATTGACGAGTGTACCCGTGTAGTTGCCATGTCCGGGATGTACAACCATTCCCGGTGGTTTATTGATAACCATTAGGTCGTCATCCTCGTAAACGATGTTGAGGGGAATATTTTCCGGAATGATTTCGAGTTCATGTTTGGGCCGATCCATCACAATCGAAATCACATCCATAGGTTTTACTTTATAACTCGATTTGACGGGAACATTGTTTACGAGAATGCAGTCGGCATCGGCCGCCTGTTGAATCCGATTGCGCGAAATCCCCTCGATTCTGTCCGATAAAAATTTGTCGATACGAAGCAATCCCTGCCCCTTATCTGCAATAAATCTATAATGTTCGTATTTAACCGATTCATCAGAAGAATTAACGATGTCGTCTTCTTCTTCTGAAAAGTCGTTTATTTCTTCATAATCTTTCTTCAAAGCCATTTTAGAAATTAGAAAAATGAATCATCAATTTTTGTGGAATTGTTTTCTTTCAAAACTCGATTTGGCGATTGAGTGCGATTTCCCGAATCAACATTGCTGTGGGGAGAAATAATGTACTCATTGTCAATATTGAGTGAGTCGGAAAGTTGGGTGGTTCCTACCACAAGTGTAAGCGGTGCACCGGCCGGTATTTTTTCGTTTGCTCGCAAAGTACGACCTTTATACTCCACCGCAATCACAAGTCCGTCATATTGAGAGGGCACTTTTTCAATAGACAATTGGTCGAAACCCATCGACGAGAGTAGAGCTTCTGCTTGACGCAGGGAGTAATCTGCGAGCTCGGGAATTGAAATTTGCTGTGGGTTTTTTGAATATATTGAAACGTAAATATTACGACCTGTTTTAACTCGACTATTGGGTTTTGGAGTTTGTTCGATGATTGCTCCGGGCACGGCATCCTTTCGAAATATAGAGTCGGTTATTTCGATATTCAAGCCTTTAGACTTGAGAATGCTGCTCGCTTCTTCTATCTGCAATCCTTCGAGTTTGGGTACGTAAATGTTTTGATTGTGTCGTGTGTACACTCTCAAATAAAAAAGAAGAAGAATGAGCAATACTAATGCTACAACAATAATTGCCAGAAAATTTTTTCCTATACTGTCGCCCAACATTTTATTTAAAGGTGATTTAATATTCATAAGACACACAATGGTATGAATGTTTTTTTAACTTCGTTCTGTGTTGCGCAAAGGTATAAAAAATGATTGAAGCAGAGCGATGCAAATATGTAGTTTTAGAAAAAGTTATGGTCAAAAAAACAAAAAAAGCAAGAATATGAAGACATGTTCCTGCTTTTGTATGAGTAGAGAGAAAATTTCAAAATTCGTCAGCAACAGTGAGCTTGGCTCTACCTTTTGCTCTGCGCGATGCCAGCACCTTTCGGCCATTTTTGGTTGCCATTCTGCTGCGGAATCCGTGTTTGTTTCTTCTTTTCCTTAAGGATGGTTGGAATGTTCTTTTCATTTCTATATATTTTTGTTGTTATTATTCGAAGAATGGGCTGCAAAATTACTAATTTTTTTTGAACCCCCAATTTTTTCAACTTTTATCTTACTATTCGGGCGCGATTTTTAGTTGGTTTATATTGTATTTGGATAATAGGTCTATTGCTTTCCGGTGTTGAATAAACAATTGAAAAAAAATGCCTCAAAAAAGTTTTGCCATTTTAAAAAAAGAACCTATATTTGCACCCGCAAATTGAACGAGTTACTTTAATTATTAAAAATTCTACAAGAGCAAGGCCGATTCGTCTATCGGTTAGGACGCAAGATTTTCATTCTTGAAAGGGGGGTTCGATTCCCCCATCGGCTACTAAAAATAAAAAAATATTCAATCGCAAATATGGCAAATCATCAATCAGCTGAAAAACGAATCAGACAAACAAAAATGCGCCGTTTATCCAATCGCTACGCATCTCGTACAACAAGAAATTCGATCAGAAAATTGCGTAGTTTGACTTCGAAGGAAGAAGCGCAGAAAATGTATCCTGAAGTTTGCTCCATGTTAGACAAACTTGCTAAGAAAAACGTAATTCACCAAAATAAGGCTAACAATTTGAAGTCGAAATTGGCCATTCATATTAGCAAGTTATCATAACGGAATTTGTAAAAAACTTTACATAGCAGCCGGGCCGAATGGTTCGGCTTCATTGTTTTTTTCACTATTTTTGTTGCTTAAAAAATAAAGAAATATGATAAAGCATATAGTCATGTTCAGGTTGGCAGACGAAGCCAATGGTCGAAAAAAGAGGGAGAATGCGCTCATTATCAAAAAGCAACTCGAAGCATTGAAAGATATAATTCCACAAATTATGGAAATCGATGTATATCTGAATGATGAAAATGCGTCGCCCGACAATTACGATATAATACTCGATAGCAAATTTGCTTCACTGGATGACCTGAAAATATATTCTAATCACCCCGAGCACCTGAAGGTTGCCGCATTTATCGCCGGTGTACGAACAGGGCGAGCCGCTATCGATTACGAGATATAAATTTATTCTGAAATGGAGCGAAAAACGCGATTTTCAAAATACTTTTTGCTCATTGTTATTGGAAAGACAAACCTATAAAAAAACTAAACAGGTTTGTCTCTAAGGTGATTTTTTTGTAAATTTGTTCGATAATAAATACTGCATCATACATTTATGAATGTGTTCATAATCAAGAAGTAAAAAAGCAAATGACAGAAGAACAAAAACAAGTTGCGAGCGGAAATTATTCTGCCCAAAATATTCAAGTGCTCGAAGGTCTCGAGGCCGTACGCAAGCGTCCTGCAATGTATATCGGAGACGTCGGCGAAAGAGGGTTGCATCATTTGGCTTACGAAGTCGTGGACAACTCTATAGACGAAGCACTTGCTGGATATTGTACCGAAATTCATGTAACCATAAACGAAGACAATTCTATTACGGTAAAGGATAATGGACGAGGAATCCCTGTCGATTTTCACGAAAAAGAAAAAAAATCGGCGCTGGAGGTTGTCCTTACCGTTTTGCACGCCGGAGGAAAATTCGACAAAGGAACCTATAAGGTTTCCGGAGGATTGCATGGAGTAGGCGTTTCGTGTGTAAATGCGCTTTCTATTTATCTGAAAGCAGAAGTTCATAGAGGAGGTAAAATTTACGTACAGGAATTTTCTCAGGGGAAACCTTTGGCTGACGTAAAGATAGTAGGTGAAACGGAAGGAACCGGAACGATTATTACTTTCAAACCCGACAGTTCGATTTTTAATGTGCTCGAATATCGTTACGATATCCTTGCTACACGACTTCGTGAATTGGCTTTTTTGAATGCAGGTATCACCCTGACGTTAACCGATAAGCGAGTAGTGAAAGATGACGGGTCATATAAAAGTGAGAAATTCTATTCTGAAAATGGATTGGAGGAGTTTGTGAAATATATCGATCGAGCCAAAGAACCGCTCATTTCGGATGCAATTCATATTGTTACCGAAAAACAGGGCATCCCGATCGAAATAGCAATGACTTACAATACTTCCTATAACGAGAATATTTTTTCGTACGTCAATAATATCAACACCATCGAAGGTGGTACGCATCTCACAGGTTTCCGCCGTGGTCTTTCGCGTACGCTGAAAAAATATGCAGAAGATTCGAAAATGCTTGATAAGGTGAAAGTGGAAATCGTTGGCGACGATTTTCGTGAAGGCCTTACTGCTGTTCTTTCGGTGAAAGTTGCTGAGCCTCAGTTCGAGGGCCAAACCAAAACAAAACTTGGCAACAACGAAGTCATCGGAGCTGTTGATCAGGCTACAGGTGAGGCATTGGCCAATTATCTCGAAGAACATCCGCGCGAAGCCAAAATAATTGTCGAAAAGGTGATTTTGGCGGCTACTGCACGCCATGCTGCTCGCAAAGCACGTGAAATGATTCAGCGCAAATCGCCTTTATCGGGTGCAGGCCTTCCGGGTAAATTAGCCGATTGCTCCGACAAAAATCCCGAAAATTGCGAAATCTTTCTTGTCGAAGGAGATTCTGCCGGCGGAACGGCCAAACAAGGTCGCGATCGCAATTTTCAAGCAATTCTTCCGTTACGAGGTAAAATTCTGAACGTGGAAAAGGCTATGCCTCATAAAGTGTTGGAAAGCGAAGAAATCCGTAATATTTATACGGCATTGGGCGTTACCATCGGTACGGAAGAAGATTCGAAGGAGCTCAATATGGCCAAGCTTCGTTATCACAAAGTGATCATCATGACTGATGCCGACGTGGATGGAAGTCATATTGCCACACTTATTCTCACATTCTTTTTCCGCCACATGCGGCCACTTATCGAGAAAGGATATGTCTATATTGCAACCCCGCCGCTCTATTTATGCAAGAAAGGGAAAATAGAAGAGTATTGCTGGGACGATCGTCAACGTCAGGCTTTTATAGATAAGTATGCAGACGGCAACGAAAATGCTATTCACACACAAAGATATAAAGGTTTGGGCGAAATGAATGCCGAACAACTTTGGGATACCACGATGAATCCCGAACATCGCACATTGCGACAGGTAACAATCGAAAATGCCGCTGATGCCGATATGGTATTTTCGATGCTTATGGGCGAAGAAGTGGCTCCCCGTCGTGAGTTTATCGAAGAAAACGCTTCTTATGCCAATATCGACGCCTAATGATACGTCCACCGGTTCTCCATAGCGACGATAAAGCCGTCATTGTTTCTCCTGCGGGTAAAATCGATTCGCTTATGGTGGACAAGGCGGCTGCCATATTGTGCGAGTGGGGATTGCGTGTGGAAGTTGCTCCGAATGCTCTACGCCAAGCCGGCCGGTTTAGTGGATTCGTAGATCAAAGATTATCCGATTTGCAAACTGCGATGGACGATCCTGACGTAAAACTAATTCTTTGTTCGCGAGGTGGCTATGGAGTAGTTCATCTATTGGACAAACTCAACTTTGAGGGGATAAAACAATTTCCTAAATGGTTGGTCGGATTTAGCGACATCACTGCATTGCATGCTGTTTTTCAGAAAAACGGAATCGTATCGCTTCATGCGCCTATGGCCAAACATTTGGCTGAAGAAGGTTCAGCGGATATTTCTGTTCGTTTTATGAAGTCTGTTCTGTTTGGCAGTCATTTAAAATATGACCTTCCGGCGATGCGATACGATTTTCTGAATCGATTGGGGCAATCTTCCGGGACACTTTTCGGTGGTAATTTATCTGTTTTTTGCAGCTTGTTGGGGACGAAATATATCAATATTCCGCGTAAGGGTATTTTGTTCATCGAAGACATTGGCGAAGAGCCTTATCGAGTAGATCGGATGATCCATCAATTGAAACTGACCGATGTTTTTGATAAAATTAATGGATTGATAGTGGGGCAGTTTACTGATTATAATGAAGATGACCAGATGTATGCTTCACTCAACGAATCCATCATGACGGCTGTAAGAGAATATACTTTCCCGGTTTGTTTCGATTTTCCAGTAGGACATGCGAAGCATAATTTCCCGATGTTGATGGGTGAAAGAGCTTCTTTGAATGTGAAAAAGAAGCAAATTCTTTTCAAACAAAAATAAAATCATGACGGTTATTTCCACTGAATTTTTGCTACTGATAGGATCACTGTTGTTTTTCGTGAGTTTAGTTGTTGGAAAAGCCGGACACAAGTTGGGAGTTCCTGTTTTGTTGCTTTTCCTCGTTGTGGGGATGCTGTTTGGTTCGGATGGATTCGGATTTAATTTTCAAAATGTTCAAATAGCGCAAACCATCGGTACGATTTGTTTGTGTATCATCCTTTTTTCCGGTGGACTTGATACCAAATTTCAGGAAATAAAACCCATCATCGCGCCGGGTATCGTGATGGCCACTGTGGGTGTCATACTCACGGCTCTGTTCACCGGATTGTTTGTATGGTTCAAGTTTGGCCATTTGTTCTCGGCCGTGGGAGCAGGTTTATTTACTTGTTTTCTTCTTGCTGCCACAGTCTCATCAACCGATTCGGCTTCGGTGTTTGGTATTTTGCGCTCAAGAGGGCTTAATCTTAAAAATAATCTTCGTCCTCTACTCGAATTGGAAAGTGGCGGCAACGATCCAATGGCTTATATGCTTACGATTGTGTTGATGAGTATCATTCAGTCGGGGGATCACCCGAGTTTCCTTTCAGTCTTAGGGTTAATTGTGATGCAGTTGACAATTGGTGCAATTGTCGGTTTTTTGCTGGGGAAAATATCAGTAAGAATTATGAATGGTATTCGTATGGATAATCCTTCGCTTTATCCCGTTCTTCTACTCGTATTGGGCGTTTTTTCGTTCGCATCTGCCTATTTTCTAAAGGGTAATGGTTATCTTGCCGTTTACATAACCGGGTTGGTACTTGGAAATTCCAAGTTTCCTCAGCGTCGCAGTTCGATGAAATTTATGGATGGTTTTGCGTGGATGAGTCAGATACTTTTATTTCTTACTCTGGGATTGCTGGTTAACCCCCGTGAATTACTTACCGTACTCATTCCTGCCCTTGTAATAGCCTTTTTTATGATTCTTGTAGCCCGTCCGTTGAGTGTTTTTCTAAGTCTTGCTCCTTTTAGGAATATTCACTTCAGAGATAAAGTTTTTGTTTCGTGGGTTGGCCTCAGAGGAGCTGTGCCAATTCTTTTTGCCATCCTTCCTCTTGCTTCCGGTATAGAGGGCGCTCGGATTATTTTTAATAGTGTATTTGTTATAACTATCGTTTCACTTCTTTTTCAAGGAACTACGCTTTCCTTTGTTGCTAAATGTTTGGGCGTTTCCGAAAAACCGAAATATTTTAGAAAAATTGAAGAATTTGATGTCGAATTTTCTGAGGATATCAAATCGGCTATGACAGAAATAAATATCACTAAAGAGACTTTAAAACATGGGAAAAATCTCATAGAACTTCCATTTCCGGAACGAACACTCGTCGTGATGGTGAAACGTGGCGATCATTATTTTGTTCCTACCGGAAAAACGGAACTGCACGAGGGAGATATCTTGCTCGTTATTTCGGATGACGATGAGGCGTTGTTCGAAACCTATCGCCAGCTTGGAATCCTTGATTATTCGTTTCAAAAAAACAGGTAGATAATGAAAAATTACAGTCGCTTATTATATTTAGTAATTTTAATCAATGCTTTGATGCTAAGCGTTTCTTGCAATTCGTGTCAAAGTTCGAAAAATTCGGGATCGCCCATGCAAACCGAACAATATGTGAAAGTTTCACCTGATTTTAATCCTGACAGTGCCTATTCGTTCGTCGCGAAGCAGGTGAGTTTTGGCCCACGAATTCCCAACACACCTCAACATGCAGCTTGCGGTGACTATCTGGTTGCCAAACTGAATGACTTCGGAGCACAGGTAATGGAACAGAAAACGACTGTAACACATTACAATGGGCAAAAAATTCCGATTCGCAATATTATAGGCATTTATCAACCTCAAAAAACAAAACGCGTGGCTTTATTTGCACATTGGGATACACGTCCGTTTGCCGATCAGGAAAATGATCCGACGAGACAGCGTCAACCCATTTTGGGCGCAGATGATGGCGCCAGTGGAGTAGGAGTATTGCTCGAAATTGCCCGACAATTGAACTTGAAATCTCCAAATATAGGAATCGATATTATTTTCTTTGATTTGGAAGATTGGGGTCCTGCCGAATTTGAAAAAAATCCGCCCGCCGGTGATTGGTGGTGTATGGGGTCACAATATTGGGCAAAAAATCCGCATACAACCAATTACCGGGCAGCTTTCGGTATTCTGCTCGATATGGTTGGTGCGCCCGATGCTACTTTTCTCAAAGAGGGATATTCGGTGCAGTATGCGAGCAACGTGGTGGAAAAGATTTGGCAGACGGCTTCCAAATTAGGATATGGCCAATGGTTCATCAATCGCAAGACGGGCTTCATCACAGATGATCATGTTCCGGTAAACGAAAATCACGTTGCCCCCACAGTCGATATCATCAATTTGAAAGATTCCGGGACAGGATTTGCACCCTACTGGCATACGCTCAACGACAATATGTCCAACATCAATCGCGCAACACTTGCAGCTGTTGGTCAAACTGTTATGGAAGTGATTTATTCGGAACAATAAACGGAAAAAGAACTATGAAATCGATAGATGAAGTTCAACAGGAAATAATCGACGAATTCGGTATTTTTGATGACTGGATGGATAAATATGCATTAATTATCGAGCAAGGCAATGCATTGCCACCACTCGACGAGAAGTATAAAACACCCGAAAATATCATACAAGGCTGTCAGAGTCGTGTTTGGCTTCAAACTGACTACCGGGACGGCAAACTTTATTTCCGGGCCGAAAGTGATGCTGTCATCGTGAAAGGCTTGCTGGCTCTTGTTTTGCGCGTTTTCTCGGGACGAACTCCCGACGAAATTCTCGGTGCCGACTTGCGATTCATGAAAGAAATCGGCCTAACCGAACATCTTTCGCCTACGCGGGCGAACGGATTGTTGGCTGTCATTAAACAAATCAGATTTTATGCCTTGGTATACAAAGCAAAAGAGGAACAACAATAGTGCGTTCCTCTTCCTCGTTACGACTTTTATCTTTTGTCAGTCTTTACTCATTTCGATGGAGCGATTTTTAGCCGCTTCCAGCACCCCTTCGAAAAGTTTTCCTATTTCGTGGTTTCGATAATAATCGAGCCCCGCTTGTGTAGTTCCTCCTTTGCTTGTGATATTTTTGATCAATTCTTCGATGCTGAAATCTTTCTGATTTTGAGCAAAATATATAGTTGTTCCCTGAGTAAGTTCAAGCAATAGTTCGTCGAGAAGCGAACCCGGCAAATCAAATTCGCGCATTTTATTCTTGAATATTTGGATAAACGACAAAATAAATGCGGGGCCACTTCCGAAAACGGAGGTAAACAAATCGAATCCATTTTCGTCGAGTTTCACGGCTTTGCCCAATTTTCCCAATATTTCGTAAATATGTTCGGTTTGTTCCAATCCGGGATGATTGGTAGCAAAAGCTGTAACCGATTTTTTGTACGCAATTGCCAAGTTTGGCATGATTCGAACAATTATTGAATCGGTTCCTATATATTTTTCGATGAAGGCGATGCTTTTTCCGGCTACGGGCGAAACGATAACTTTTCCGGATAAGTCGAGGGGCTGCAGTTGCTCGAGAATACCGGCCAAATCCTGTGGTTTGACGGCAAGCCACAGTACATCTGCAAATTCTGCAAGTGATTTAGCACTTTCGAAAAAAGGTATCTCCACCTCTTTCTTGTGGCGTGAAAAATATCCGAAATTGATATTCGGTTCGTCTTTGAGTCCCTGATAAAGAGCTTTGGCAAGGTTGCCAAACCCAATAAATCCGTAATTCATTTGGAATAAAATTTTGTAAATGGAATTTCGTTGGCTAACGCCTTTACGATATAATTTTCGCGTTGTCCGTTCACAATCCACATTTCCACGCCATGATTCATGCAAATGTCGGCTGCATGAATTTTAGAAGACATGCCACCTGTACCGAGCGTCGATTCTTTTTCTTCAATGCATTGCTTAATGTTGTTCAAATCGCTTACTTCTTTGATCAGTTTTGCATCGGGGTGCAAATGTGGATTTGCTGTGAATATGCCGTCGATATCTGAAACCAGAATCAACAGATCGGCTTCGGTGATTGCGGCAACCAATGCAGATAGTTTGTCGTTGTCTCCTAAAACGATTTCTTCGATTGAAACGGTATCGTTTTCGTTTACAATCGGAATATAATCCGCTTCCCAAAGTTTTTTGATGGTATTTCGCGTATTTTCTTTGGCTGTTGCGTTCTCGAAATCGCGATAAGTCATCAAAATTTGTGCGATGTTCAATCCGAAGGTGCTGAAAATAGAGTCATAAATTTCCATCAATTTGGTTTGCCCGATTGCCGCCATTGCCTGCTTCGAATCTACGCGTTTGTTGTAGCCCTTGATTTCGACGAATTGTCGTGCTGTGGCAATGGCTCCTGACGAAACGATCACAATATCGTATTCTTTCTTCAGAACGACTATTTGGCGTGCCAAACTTTCGATTACGGCAAACGAAATTCTGTTGGTTCCAGCCGTGAGAGTGGAAGTTCCGATTTTTATAATGAGTTTTTTCTTCATGTAAATAATGAGCGTGGTTTGATAACCTTTTGTGTCAAAATATTATTCGCGAATATGGCCATTCCCATAAACAAACCATTTGTTCGTTACCAGCTCTTGTGCGCCAAGTGGCCCTCTGAAATGTAGTTTTTGTGTGCTGATGGCTATTTCGGCACCCACGCCAAACTGACCGCCATCCGTAAATCGGGTTGAGGCATTACGATAGACGGCGGCGCAATCTACTTGCTGCATAAACAAATCGGCATTTGCATCGTCGTTTGTTACGATTGTTGCGGAATGTCCTCCCGAATACGTGTTGATGATATTCACCGCTGCTTCGATGTCGGGGACAATCGATAGATATATTTTGGCCGCCAGGAATTCTTCAGACAGAATATGGCTGTCGTCGTTTTTCTTTATTCGGCTGTCGATGCTGTTGATTTTTTCGTCGCCAACGATTTCGATATTTTTGAGCAGAAGCTCATCAGTCAATCGATGTACTTTTTGTTCCAAATCAGGAATATTTTCATCGATCAAAACCTTATCCAGGGCATTGCATACGCTGATGCGCTGTTTGCCGTTGAGGATGATGCGGATAGCCATTTCGAAATCACTGTTTTTGTCAATGAACAGAAAATTGTTGCCTCGTCCGCTTACAAACACCGGAGCGGAAGCATTTTCCTTGACGAATGCAATCAGTTTTTCGCCACCTCGTGGAATAATCAAATCAACCCGATAGGGATTGTCTTTGATTAATTGCTGCGTTTCGGCATGCGAAAGATTTAGGTATCGAACGAAATTTTGGTCGATGCCGTTTTCCGTGAGAGCTTGTTGCCAAAGTTGTGTGAGCAGCATGTTTGTGTTGAGTGATTCTTTGCCGCCTTTCAATAAAATTCGGTTGCCGGCTTTGAATGCTGTGGCTGCAGCTTCGATGGTTACATCGGGACGTGATTCGTAGATGATCAGAATGGTTCCGAAGGGAACACTCCGATTTTCGATGCGAAGTCCGTCGGGACGGGTATATCCGTAAAGTATTTTACCTTCGGGGTCAGGCAGTTCTGCGACGTCGCGGAGCGACTGAATCATGCCGCCGATTTTCTTTTCGTCAACCTTTAACCGATCTTTTGTTGATGCATCCATATCGGGGAAAGCATTCAGATCTTGTCGATTGGCAGCCAGGATTTCGTTTTCGTGAGAAGATATTATCTCCGAAAGTCGAATAAGTACCTTATTTTTTAAAATCGTTTGCACTGTTTAATCAGAATGAAGTGATTTTGAGGTGCAAAGATAACAATTTATTATCCGAATAAGGTGTATAAAATCATAAATATGTTTTCCGAAGTTTGAAAGAACGATTTTGAATATCTTCGATTATTTGCGTTTAATCCATATTTTATAGGGTTTACCCTAAGTTTGTTTTTCGGTTTTCGACGTTTTTCATACTTTTGTATTCCTTTTCACGTATAAATTCTTCTGTCTGAATGAATCTCCTTTCCATATTTTTCATAGCCACAGGATTATCGATGGATTCGTTTGCGGTGTGCATTAGTCAAGGAATGTGCTGGCAGCGATTTGAGACTATTCGCGCTGTAAAAGTGGCTCTTGTCTTCGGCTTTTTTCAGGCTGTTATGCCACTCGTCGGTTTTGCGCTCGGGGTGGGTTTTTCGAAACGGATTGCTTCTGTCGATCATTGGATGGCTTTTGCGATTTTGGGAATCATTGGCGGAAAAATGATTTATGAAGGTCTTCGTGAGGAAAAAGAAGTTCCCTGCGACTGCAATTGCCGGCAGTCGGCTCAAATTAATTTTCGAAAAGTGATTGCCTTGTCATTTGCTACAAGTATCGATGCTTTGGCTGCCGGACTGATATTTGTTCCATTTAAGGATGTTGTTTTCACGGCCGTTGCGATGATCGGAATCGTCTGTTTTGTTTTTTGTTTTGCCGGCATCTATCTGGGCATCCGTTTCGGAAAAAATATCCAAATCAATATGGTACTTATTGGCGGATTGATATTGATTGCCATTGGCCTGAAAATTCTTGCCGAGCATCTTCTCTCCGTTTAACCCGATTCCGTTCGCCGGTTTTCTATTTATCGATACCTACCCGGTTCAGGATAAAAGCATATTCAAAAGCTGTGTCTCGAATGCCTTCGTAGCGACCTGTCGCTCCTCCATGTCCCGATTCCATGTTCATGCGAAGCAACAAAATGTTGTCATCTGTCTTTGTTGCTCGCAATTTTGCTACATATTTTGCCGGTTCGTGAAAGAGCACTTGCGAATCGTTCAATCCTCCTGTTACCAGCATATTGGGATAGTTTTGAGGCTTGATATTGTCGTAAGGCGAATAGGTCAGCATATAGTTGAAATACGTTTCATCATTGGGATTTCCCCATTCTTCGTATTCGCCCGTTGTGAGAGGCAGCGATTCGTCGAGCATTGTGTTGATGACATCCACAAATGGCACCAGAGCCACAATTGTTTGATACAAATCGGGGCGCATGTTGGCTACGGCTCCCATCAGCAAGCCACCTGCACTTCCTCCCATTGCAGCCAGTTTGTCGGGTGATGTGTAACGATCGTTGATCAGTTTTTCGCTGCAAGCGATAAAGTCCGTAAAAGTATTTTTTTTCTTCAACAGTTTGCCGTCTTCGTACCATTGTTCTCCCAAATCGCTTCCACCGCGAATTTGGGCAATGCCGAAAACGAATCCGCGATCGATCAGACTGTAAACGCTTGCGCTGAAATTGGCATCCGAACTTATGCCGTAACTTCCGTAAGAATAGAGTAGTGCGGGGTTTTTCCCGTCCTTTTTCAACCCTTTTTTATAGACGATGGCCATAGGTACTTTTACTCCATCCGGAGCAGTAGCCCAAAGTCGTTCTACGACGTAGTCGTCAGGATTGAATCCTGATGGAATTTCCTGCTCTTTCAGCTTTTTTGTTTGTTCCGAAACGAAATCGTATTCATAGAGCGTGTTCGGCCGGTTAAGCGAAGTGTAGGAATAGCGAACCGACGTGGAGTCGTATTCGGGATTTCCCTGCAACGAAACGGTGTAAACCGGTTCGGGGAAAGCTATCACCTTACTTTTTCCTCCCGAAATCGGTTTTAACTCAATTTCGGTAAGTCCGTTTTTGCGAAGTTCAAGCGCCACAAATTCTTTCTGCACATCAATGCCGTCAATGCGGATACTGTCGTTGTGCGGTATGAATTCTTTCCATGTTTTTTTGTCCTCGAAGCCGGCGAGTGGCGTTTCGTAGATTTTCCCGTTCAGATTTTGCTTATCCTTGTAGCGTACAAAAAATTTGTCCTTATGCGGATAGACTGAATATTCAACATCCTGTGTTCGAGGCATAAATATTTTGAATGATTCTTCGGGCATGTCGGCAGGAATAAATTGCTCTTCGGACGTCGTGGAACTTTCGCTCGAAATAAAAATGAATTGCTTTGTTTTAGTTGCAGAGACGTAAGTCGAGAATTTAGGATCTTTTTCTTCAAATATCAATTTGCTCTTCGTTTCGCCAATTTTTTGACGATGAATCTGATAGGATCGAAGTGTTTTATCGATTGTGCCATAAAACAGTGTTTGACTATCATTCGCCCAAGCTGCCGAAGTTGCTCCGGTTACGCTGAATCCGATGTCTTGTCCTGACGACAGATCCTTTATTTTCATGATAAATTCGGCATACGATCCGGTTTCGTTGTAGAAATAGGCGGCTTTGCCGTTGTCGGGACTGATAGAATAGCCCATGAAAATAAAAGCCGGTTTGCCTTCGGCCATTTTGTTGACGTCGAAAAGAATTTCTTCGGGTGCATTCATCGATCCTTTGCGTCGGCAGTAGGTGTGATACTGTTTTCCTTTTTCGGTGCGATTATAGTAATAATATCCATCGGAGAACGTGGGATAACTTTCGTCGTCTTCTTTTATTCGTCCAACGATTTCGTTGTAGATGGATTCTTGAAGCTCTTTTGTCGAAGCCATTACAGTCTCGGTATAGGCATTTTCGGCTTTCAGATATTCAATCACTTTGGGATTGTTTTTATCCTTCAACCAATAGTAATTATCGATACGTTGTTTACCGAAGTTGACAAATGTGTCGGAAACGATTTCCGCAACCGGCGGCGCAGGGAAATCGGACTGTTTCAAAATTTTTGTTTTTTCTTCCGATGAGTTACAAGATGCAATCATGATCAGTGTCGTGAAAAAAATGAATAATCGAATGGCTTTCATAACGCGTAAGATAAATGAAATGTTGTGATTCGGGGGTAAAATCTTTTTTATCGTTTTGAGATATTATTTTGTAAAGATATACTTTTGGAATGGAATGTCAACTTTTTGAACAATCATTTTTTTAGAATGTTATATCCTCAAAACGGCAAGCAGACGTTATGCACAATCATTTGCACGAATCATCTCATCATCTCGAAAACGAAGATGTGAAAAATATCGGTACTGCATTTTTCCTCAATCTTTTTTTCACGATTGTCGAATTTGTAGGCGGAGCCATTACGAATAGCGTGGCCATTCTTTCCGACGCGGTTCATGATTTGGGCGATTGCATTTCACTCGGCATGTCGTGGTATTTTCAGCATATCTCGAAACGCGCCGGAAATAAGGTTTACACGTATGGATACAAGCGGTTTTCGCTATTGGGCGCCATCATCACGTCTGTTGTGCTTGCCATCGGCAGCATTCTTATCATTGCCAAAGCCGTTCCTCGATTGTTCCATCCCGAGCAGCCCGATGCACGCGGAATGTTGCTGCTTGCTGTACTGGGGGTGATTATCAATGGTGCTGCCGTTTTGCGATTGCGTAAGGGGCACAGTATCAACGAACGCGTGGTTTCGCTCCACATGCTCGAAGATGTGTTGGGTTGGCTGGCTGTGCTCGTCGGAGCTGTTGTGATGTTGTTTGCCAATCTTCCCATATTAGACCCGATTCTTTCGATTGCCATTGCCTTTTATGTCTTGACCAATGTGTATCGCAATGTTAAGGAAAGTCTTCAAATTATTTTGCAGGCTGCTCCTGCCGCAATTGATACGGATGATGTCATCCGAATCGTTTCGGATATTCCCGAAATCGAAAGTGTGCACGATGTGCACGTGTGGTCAACCGATGGGCAATACAATATTATGACCGTGCACGTGGTGCTCAACAAAGAAAAATCCCTGCTCGAACTGCATGAATTAAAAGAAAAAATCCGTCGAAAACTTCAGTCTGTCGGTATTCAACACGTTACGATTGAATTTGAAACGGACAAAGAAGATTGTTCGATGGAAGGTTGCTGCCGATATTATTCTCAAACAGAGAATTGATAACCTCTGTAGATTCGTGAAACTGTCGAATTTTCATTTCTCATACACACGACATTAACGATTCTTTTCTACCGTTTTCTCCTTTCTTACGAATTACGAAGCTAATTTCGTTTTTTTTGCAAAATAGTTGTATATTTGTATCAAATCAGTTTTGAATCAACCACATCAAAAATACTATCTCTATGCCAAACGCTTTTTTCAAAATTCCCGAAATCAAGAACGAACCCGTGAAGAGCTATGCTCCGGGATCGCCGGAAAGAAAAGCCCTTAAACAGAAACTTTCCGAACTCAACCGTGGGGGATTGGATATCCCGATGATGATCGATGGAAAGGAAGTCCGCACCCATCAATTGAAAGATATTCGTCCGCCGCACGACCATCAGAGGCTGCTGGGGCACTATCATCAGGGCGATAAATCGCATGTGCGTCAGGCAATAGATGCTGCCCTCAAAGCCAAACCTGCATGGGAAGCCATGAGTTGGGAAAGTCGCGCTGCCATTTTCCTGAAAGCTGCCGATTTGATCTCCGGGCCTTATCGTTATGAGATGAATGCAGCAACGATGATTGGCCAGTCCAAAAATGCTTATCAGTCGGAAATCGATGCTGTTTGCGAATTGGCCGATTTTTATCGTTTCAATGTGCGCAATATGGGTACTATCTACGAGATGCAGCCAAACTCGGCACCGGGTGCTTGGAATCGGAATGTTTGGCGTCCGCTCGAAGGATTCATTTTCGCGCTCACACCTTTCAATTTCACTTCCATTGCCGGAAATTTGCCCGGAGCTCCGGCATTGATGGGAAATACCGTTGTGTGGAAACCTTCGAAAACGGCCGTTTATTCGGCAAGCCTCATCATGAAAATACTGATGGAGGCAGGTTTGCCCGATGGTGTCATCAATCTGATATTTACGTCGGGACCTGATGCTGCAGATGTAATTTTCGATGACCGAAATTTTGCCGGTCTTCATTTTACGGGATCGACTGCCGTGTTCAACGGTATGTGGAAAACCATTGCCAATAATGTCGGCAAATATAAATCGTATCCGCGCATTGTGGGCGAAACCGGAGGAAAAGATTATGTGCTGGCCGATGCCACGGCTAATCCCAAACAGGTGGCAACAGCATTGATTAGAGGTGCATTCGAATATCAGGGACAAAAATGTTCGGCAGCTTCGCGTGCCTATATCCCAAGCAATTTGTGGAACGATGTTCGCAATTATATGGCTGAAGATTTAAAAAACATTAAAGTCGGAGGAGTGGACGATTTCCGCAATTTTGTGAATGCCGTGATTGACGAAGAGTCTTTCAATAAACTCGCGAAGGTAATTGATGAAGCCCGTACTTCACCCGATGCAGAAGTTATTCTCGGAGGAGAATACGACAAGTCCAAAGGATATTTTATTCATCCTACGGTCATTCTTGCCAAACGTCCCGATTATGTAACCATGAGGGAAGAGTTGTTCGGCCCCGTCCTCACGGTATATGCATATGATCCCGATAAGCTGGACGAAACGATGGACCTTCTCGATACCACTACCGATTATGCCCTGACAGGTGCCATTTTTTCCACCGATCGCGCAAATATCGAACGAATGACTGCGCGTTTGACGCATACGGCGGGCAATTTCTATATCAACGACAAGCCCACCGGTGCCGTGGTCGATCAGCAACCCTTTGGTGGCGGACGCGCTTCGGGTACCAACGACAAAGCCGGATCGGTAATTAACCTGTTGCGTTGGGTTTCGCCGCAATGTATCAAGGAGATGTTTGTTCCTCCTACGGATTATGGGTATCCTAATTTTTTGGAGGAATAATTCTCTTTTCTTTGTTTTTGCTTGAGTGAAGTGAATTTTCCGGATTTAGAATCGGAGTTTCACTTCGTTTTTGCTGTAGATCGAATATATTTGCCAATCCGAATGTTGAGTGATGGAAAAGTTTGATGTGATCATTGTAGGTGCCGGCCCGGCCGGTTTGAAATGTGCCGAAACGCTCGGCAACTCGTCGTTGCGCGTTTTGTTGCTTGAAAAAAATGCCGAAATTGGACCGAAAGTTTGCGCCGGAGGCCTCACAGGCAAGGACTTGGCCTTCCTCGATTTGCCGGACGAGTTGATCGAATTTCGTTATAACCAAATCAAATTACATGTCAATGGTTTGTCCACAACCATCAAAACGGGGAATGATTTTGCATTTACGATCGATCGCCGCGAATTGGGACAATGGCAACTGCAAAAGCTCAAGCAGTTTTCGAATATTGAAGTGCGGACCAATGCTCGCGTTTTCGAAATCTTAAACGATGCGGTTGTTGTAGATGAACAACCGATCGGTTATTCTTTTCTGGTGGGCGCCGATGGATCCAATTCTTTTGTAAAGCGTTTTTTGGGCTTTCCTCCCCGAAATAGAGGAATTGGAATTCAATATATTATCCCTACCGAAAGGTATCGCGATTTCGAATTTTTTTTCCGGCCCAAATATTTTGCAGCATGGTATGCGTGGATTTTTCCACATCGTCGATATGTTTCGATCGGGTGTGGCGCATTTCGCGATGTCATCGCTCCTGCCGATTTGAAGCGGAATTTTCAACGATGGCTGTCCGACAGGCATATCGATATCCGTAATGGCCGATACGAATCGTTTCCGATGGATTCGGGATATGAGGGAATTCGATTCGGAAATATTTATCTTGCCGGCGATGCGGCAGGTTTGCTTTCGTCGTTCACGGGTGAAGGTATTTATCAAGCGCTGGTTTCGGGCGAAGAAGTCGCAAAAATGATTTTAAATCCCGATTTCGAACCTGTCAAAATTCCTGAAGTATTGGAGACTAAACAGAAACACGATCGCCTCATACAAATGATGATTGATGCGGGTAATGCCCGATCGTTGATTTTTTCGGTAGGCGCACTTCTTTTCAAAATTCCTCGATTTGCCAAAAAAGCGATCGAGGCATTTGGCTGATTCGATTTTTTCTTGCGAAAAGCTTTTCCCTTTCAACTTGCGAAAACGTTGTTTGTTGCCTATGATTGCTTATCTTTGTTTTTCAACGTTTTTCAACTTCAAAATGTGTCTTACTTTACAAAAATATGATTATCCGCAACTGTTCCTATTATAAATTCTTGATTTAAAATCGGGGGTGTAAGTAACGGCGGCTATGAGCAGCCTGTCAAACTGTTTTTCCCCGAAATAACGCCTGTTGAATTTGTAACA